>Ga0247843_1005280_pt1 | contig 18132 bp, 23 predicted proteins | sample LaCruzMarch2017__FD_192420 | JGI IMG/M metagenome (GOLD analysis project Ga0247843, IMG submission 192420) | Freshwater microbial communities from meromictic Lake La Cruz, Castile-La Mancha, Spain - LaCruzMarch2017_8m | ecosystem: Environmental > Aquatic > Freshwater > Lake | place: Spain...
AGGCCAACGACGCAGCGAGCGTGACGAAATTTTGCAGCGCCACGCGAAGCTCTCCAAACACCTCGAGGACGATCGCAAAAACCGGCAATCGCGAGACGCCTTCGGCAAGGAATTGGACGAGGAGCGCAAGGAACTGGGTGTCTGGCGTCGCTTGCGCGAACTCATCGGCTCGCACGACGGCGCGAAATTCCGGCGCTTCGCCCAATCGATCTCCCTCGAGATTCTTACGCGACTCGCCAACCGGCATCTCCACAAGCTCAGCGACCGGTATCGCATCTGCGGCGACGAGAGCGACGATCTCCACCTTCAGATCGAGGATATGCACCAAGCCGCCGTCAAACGCCCCATGGCCAGCCTCTCGGGCGGCGAAAGTTTTCTGGTCAGTCTCGCCCTGGCCCTCGGATTGTCGGACCTCGCCGGACAAAGCGTCCGCATCGATTCCCTCTTCATCGACGAGGGATTCGGCAGCCTCGACCCCGAGAGCCTTGAGATCGCCATCAGCGCCTTGGAAAGCCTCCGGCAAAACAACAAAACCGTCGGAGTCATCTCCCACATCGACCTGCTCAAGGAACGCATCTCCACGCAAGTCGTCGTCGAAAAACTCGCCGGTGGAAGAAGTCGAATCCGGATCGCCGGGTAGAACCTCCAAGGCCACTGCGGATGTCGGGGATACAGGCTTTAAAAAATCAGGAACCCCATGGCTGAAACTGAGACTGCCTGCCGGGTAGGATTGGTCGCGTGATTGCAACCCAGCCTCTCACGCTGTGGGTGAGATAAAAAACCTGAGATGATAAACTGCATGAAAAAATCCACTAATACTGTGGCTCCCGGCGTGAACGGTCATCTGGATCTGGGCATGTGCCTCCGTTCACCACTTCCTACATGTCGAATGCCCCGCTGCCCGTCCTGGCGGCCTGCGGGACCGCTCCGCTACATCCGCAAACGCGAGGAGTGGGACAACGAGCGCATCCTTGCCGACAAGCTTCCGAGGATTTCGAGGTCGGACCGCGGCGAATCCTCGCGCGGATGCTACCACCTCATCACGAATGTGGGGGATTCGATCGACACGGAAATCGTCGAACTCGCCGATGCGGTGTCGTTCGATGCCGACGATCTCGACCTTCACTACGGAGTGGGTTTCACGGAGTGGACCGAGGAGCATGTCGAAACTCTGGGTCAAAAAAATCCGGCCTCACCTTGTTCGAGGGGCCGCCGTGCATTGGGAAAGACCTCGTTCCTGCGCCACCTGATGTTCCGTCTCCGCGAGACGCATCGGTTTTATTTCATTCCGCCCGCCAATGCGGGGGTGCTCTCCAATTCCAAATTCATCGGCTTCTGGAGCCAGCAACACGCCACGCATCCGGGCCTGCGATTTGTGTGCGTGCACGAGGACGCGGAGGGCGCGCTCATGCTTCGCGGCACCGACAACCGCCGTCAGGCCGGAGCGATCCTCAACATCACCGACGGTCTGCTGGCCGACTTTTTGAGGCTCCACATTCTTTGCTCGATCAACTGCAAGTCGACCGAGATCGATCCAGCGTTCATGCGTCCCGGTCGCTTGGGGGCGCACCGCCAGAGAAAGAGGACCGGATTCTCTCGCCATTTCTCGGAGGGATTTTGCGTGTCGCGCCACTCTCGCAGCGTGACCGGAATATAGTCCCAAGAGTCCGGATTTTCCTCGCTTCCCCAACTCAAAAATTCGCGCCGCATCCGCATGCGCCAGCTTTCGATTGCTCGGACGGTTTGCCGCTCGTCCAGAGGGCCGCTCGTTTGCTCTTGCATCCATCGGCGGTTTTTCAGCTCCACGCCCTCCTCGAAGCCGCTGAGTTCGAAAGCGGCGAAGTCGTGGATGAGCAGGCCGAAGGGCCTGCGCTCGCTCCCCGGCGGGATTTCCACGGAGAAGGTTGTCTTGTCGTTCGAGTCGATTTTCATCACTGGCGAATGGGTTTTCATAAGCGCCCATCCTGGCCGGAGGGCGGTCGCGGAAGTCGCCACACCCCCCCGCGCCACCGAGGCCTGTGGCCGATTTTGCATCTGGCCGGGTGGTTTCATGGCGGGATGTTCACACACACGCCATCGCAGGTTCGGATTCATGGAAAAAACATCAGGTTCCCGAGACGGGGGAAACCGTATTGGACGGACATTTCGGGTTGGAAGGCGCGGCGGTTGCGCAAAACGGGTCGTCTGCCGGAGTCGGTGAATGTGACGACGCGCTCGAAGGTGGTGTGGTCGCGCAATTTGAGTCCGATCCGGCTCGGGCCGGTGGAAACTTACGAGGAAAACGGCTCGCTGCTCGCGGCGGTGAGCGTCGAGGTGGCTTGGCAATACAGCAAGGTCTACTCGCACCGGAACGAGGGCGGAGAGTTGGTGGCGCTGGATTTCACGGACTCGCAGGGGCGGCCGAACGCGAATTGGTTTCGTTGGCGGGACGCGGCTTGAACCAATCCGCGCTTCGACTGGAGACATTCGGACTTCGAGGCGAGCAAGAAACTCGTTCGGCGGGCATTTCCGAAGGGAAGCCGTGTGAGGTCGTTTTACTGGGGTGGGAAATTGCTGTCGGCGGTCGAGGCGCGGCGGGAAATCTATGCAACGCTGTATTGCAGGGAGGTCGTAAAAACTCCGGAATACCGGAGACTCGAAACGCTCTTTCGCGGCGGGGATTTGTCGATTTTCGATTTCGACGGATACGACTTTGTGGAGTTGGGGATGACTCCGGAGGACACGATCCGGGATTTGGATCATTCTTGGGGACACGGGCTTTTACTGGCGCTGATGCTGCGGGGGATCGATCCGAGGAGGTTGGGGTGAGGGGAGGGAGTAAATAAAAATTGCGGTTGTATCGTTTCGCGATACAGTAAAGGCCTGATCGTTGATTTTCGCTGCAAAGAGACTCGGGAGCTTTGGATGACCGGGCGCAATCGCCGCTTTGCTTCGATAGCGCGCCAGGCTCTCTCAAAGCTACAATTGATGAATCGTGCGGCGAATCTCGAGGATCTGCGGGTGCCGCCGGGCAACCGGCTGGAGGCTCTGCGCGGAAACCGCGCTGGCCTGCACTCGATCCGCATCAACCAACAATGGCGCGTCTGCTTCTGCTGGACTCCCGGGGGGCCGGCAGCGGTTGAAATCGCCGACTACCACTGATGAAAACCAAAAATACGATCCCACTCGGTCCAGCAGCCAACACGCCGGGAGACATTTTGCGCGAGGAGTTCCTTGTTCCGATGGGGATGACGATTCGCGATCTGGCGAGAAAGATGGGGTGCGGTCCGATGACGGTCTCCGAGATCGTGCGTGGCAAGCGCTCTGTGACCGCCCGCACATCGATCCTGCTGGGGCAGGCACTTGGGGTTTCCCCCGGTTTTTTTCTCGGTCTCCAGATGGATCATGACCTCGCCTGCGCCGCGATTGCGATGGGCAAGGTTGCGGCCTAAAAAGCACATCAGGCCAGCGGAATGACAACAGTGTCACTCTGAAAAACCCGTGATGCAAAAAAGGAAATCGGCGCATCATTGGATCAATCGCGATGCCTTGCGGGATTGAGTTTGACCAAGGCATTCACAAGTTCGTGCACGCCCGTGGAGGGATTGCGTCTGGCTTGGCTGAGTTGCTCATTTTCAAATGCCAACCGACTCGCATGCCGGAGCGCCGTCTGCATGTGTGGTTGAAGGAGGCGGTGAAAGTCCGCGTCGGCCTTGTCATACAGGGGAACTTTACCCGGTGGCATGAACGGCGGCCTCCTGAAAGTGGGCGAGTTGGGGCACGGCACCGAACAGGCCGAGCATGTATTGGCGGGAAAATTTCGAGGTCGGACGAACGAGGTTGGAGTCGATATCCGCGAGACAGTAAAGATCGGTGGCGCCGCAATCATCCCTCTCGCAAAACCAGACCTGATCCCGCCGGATGCGCTCCGGATCGAGCAGGTTCACATCTTGCGTCGCGCACACAAGCTGGGCGTTTTTTCGGTTTGCCGGGCTGTGGAAGAGATCAAGGATCGCCTGTGTCAGTCGGGGATGCAGCCTCGAGTCGAGTTCATCCACCACAAGGATCGAGCCCTCTTCGAGCGCGAGCAGAAGGGGGCCGCTGAGTGCGATGAATTTCTAGGTGCCGCTGCTTTCATCCTTCACCAGATCGAACTCCACTTCACCCGCCACATGGTTGCCGGCATCGCGTTTTTGGTGGGTGGTTTTGATGTCCACGCTGCGATATGGGTTGCGGGGTTTTGGGATTTTCATCTCTTCGAGGACTTCCGGACTCGTGCCCGTCGTGCCCGGTTCCTCCCACTCGCTTCGAATCGATTGAATGTTGAAATCCGCTTTCCGGGCCGTTGCGGTTTTAGGCATTCGCGGTGGTGCGTGCGGCCATTTTCTGGATGGTTCCGGCGATCTCCTGGGCGAGATTTTGCGGGACGACCACTCTGGCGTAAGGGCCCCACGAGAGAATCCAGGAGCGGACTTCGAGGTCGTTGTTGAGTGGGAGGGTGAGTTGCACACGGCCCCCAGGGAGGTCCGTGAGGGTTTGGTTGCGGTGCCAGACAGATTCCCTCACGCGCTCGGCGACCTCGGGTTCGAACTCGACCATGATGTCGTAGGGGGGCTCGGAACTGATCGCGCAGCCGAAGCTGTGTTCCAGAAGCGTGCGGGGGTCGCGCGGGGGATCGGTCTGGAATTTTTCATCGGTCATGATCAGATCGCGCATGCGCGGAAACGCGAACGGAGTGAGGCGGCGCGTGGTCGTGTCCGTGCCGTAGAGATACCAGCGGCCTTCGTTCATTACCATCAGGTGGGGCTCGATTTTCTTTTCGCGGGGACGCGAGCTTTTTGGGCTTTTGTAGGTGAACGAGACAATGTGGCGCTTGTGGATGGCGCGGTCGAGGATGTGGAACGAGCGGATTTCCATCTGGGCCTTCGCGGTTTTGTATCCGACGCGGAAATAGACCGATTTCGACCATTTGTTCCAATTCGCCCGACCGGTGAAAATTCCGAAAAGGCGCTGGAAGGTTTTGAGCATTTCCTGGCCCATTTCGGTTTGGGCGTATTGGGCGAGGCTTTGCTGGATGAACTCAAGAAGAAGATAGTCTTTTTGTCCCAACTCCATGGAGGGAATATACTTTTCGTTCCCGCTGAAATCGTAGGTTTCCTTGGCGTGATCCCATTCGACTTCCATATCAAGGTCCCGGAGGAAATCGATGTCGCGCATCACGGTCGAACGATCCACCTCCAGTTCGCCCATCAAATGGCTGACATTGATCTTTTTATCGTTCGCCATCGCGTTTTCGATCAAACTCACCGTTTTGAACAGGCGTTCGATGCGTTTGCGGGCTCCGGAGTTGTTGGCCGGAGTGTTTTTTTGACCGGAGTCCTCGGTCTGGTTTTTCGGTTCTTTGTTTTTGTTCTTTTTCATGGGTGGATTTTAGGCGGCGAGGCGGATTTCGGTGAGTTCGGTTGCTTCGGATTCCTCAAGGGAACCCGGTTCGGGCGAATCTCCGTTCTCCTGAACGGGTGTGAAAAGACCCGTTTTGTGTTTTTTCATTAAAAAAGTGAAACTTCTGAGTCCCAATTCGTAAATTTTCGGATCCACACTGACCCGTTCTATCCATTCCCCGAAGATTTTGAGTTTGAGGGTTCCCTCCACCTCCCATTCCTTCAGAGAGGGGGAGTGGGTCCAAATCATCGACCGGAGTCTCATCAGTTCGATTCCCAATGTGTTTTCCCCCTCGAAAAATCCGTTCACCTCTTTCGTTCCCCAAAAACCATCCCGTTTACTGACTTCCACAATCGGTTTTCCACCCGTTTCGGTGAGGAGGTTTCCGAATTTGATGAAATTCGATACGAATTTCCCTTTCAAAACCCACTTCATCACATCCCCTTTGATGTCCTCCCAATCCTTTCGAACGAATCCTTTGTATTTCTTCGTTTTGTTCCTCATTACCATTGGGTTCTTCTCGTTGAGGAGTTCCCTCTGAATTTGAGGGTGTTCCCCGAATTTACAGATTTGGTAGAGATGTTCGGAGGTTGGGAACTCCACCACACCGTTTGTGATCGGAAATTCCGAACACATATTGGAGAATCCTCCGAAGGACTTGTTGGTTTTTGTGAATGTGACACTGTTGGATTTGTGGTATTTCAGCATAACCCTTGAATCGTATCAGAGGCGGGGTCGCAAAAGCTGCAACACTGATCTTCTAGTTGGAGGAGAGAGAGATAATGGCTTTTCTGGCGGCAGTTCGGTGTTCCTTTCCCTGAAGTTCGACCTCTTCCCCGTTGGAAGCCAGTTTTACGGTCACTCGCGGGCTGGCGACCACAGATTTCAGAAAAGGAATCTTGCCGGTCTGGCGTGTTGTTTCGAAGACCTCGATGATTCCCAAGCGTGTGGCGGCATTGGAGTCGTCCCACCCGCATTTGAGCGCGTCGATGACATCCTCCTTGAGCAGTTCCGGATTCTTGCGGGCGATTTCTCGCAAGCAATCCACGGCAAACATTTTGCAATGGTATTCCTTCGCTCCGATATGGGGAATCGTTCCGAAATGGTCATTGTGGCAAAGAAAATAAATGCGGGCCTTTTGGACTGCCAGTCGGCGAGGAAGATAAGCAAAGCAGCGTTTCATGGCGTAATCAATCAAATGCTCTCATGATGATCTGGTTGTTGCGGTTCGGGTGACCGTCGCGAACAATGATCGGGGCATCGGTTTGGTTGATGATTTGCTGACCGGGAGGCATGGGGTAGGGGAGGTCGAGGGTTCGATACTGGGGTGAAAGAGAGGGGGAGTGGCGGGGACCATCCACCAAGACCCCGTAAGGAGCGGGGTTTCTTTGCGAATACAATGGAGGGATTCCCGCATTCGGCGCACCATGGTCGATCAACTCGTAGGAATCGTATTCCCCGATAGGAGATGACTGACCCAGAACGGGATAGAAATAGGGATTGTCAAACTTCACAAACTCTCTTTTGGGAGCGCAGGAGGAAAAAAGAAATGCAATTCCGAAGAGAAAACCCATTCGAAGGCAGGAAAATACGCGATGTTTTTGAAAGGGGCGCATGGGATCGGTAGCGAAAGCTCATAATGGCAAGCGCGCGTGGAGGGATCAAGAACTTTTATCACCTCGAGCAAACTTTTTTAAGAAGGGGTGCGGCAACTCTTGCGACCCCTAACCTGATACGCTGGGCGCTTATGTTTAAAAACCTACACGACCAAACCCATCAATCCATTCAATCCCTTGCTGGACTTGTGAGTTCCACACAACCTACCGACATCCACCAGTGGGACATCGATACCCGTCAACTCGACCCGTTCATGAACCAGATTCCACCTCTTATTGGTCAGATTTCCCAACTTTGCCCGGGTGAGCACTTGGCCCTGTATTGCTTTGAAATCATTTCCCCCGATGCGGATTCCGAGGAAATCCTTGATGTGTATGCGCAAGCGAAGGCAGACAAAGGCCGCAGTTTCGCCCGCATGAACAATGCGGCTCAAACTCTCTATGTGGGATCGTCGCGCAGTCTCTCCAGACGCATCCGCGAGCATTTGGGATTCGGATTTCCGCGCACCTACTCCATGCACTTGGCCTATTGGGCTCCCAAGCTGGAGCTTCAACTTCGCCTCCACACGGCCCTTTATCCGGTGGATTCCTCTCCGAAGGCAATCCAAGCCCTGGAGGATTGCCTCTGGGATAGCCTCAAACCCATGCTGGGCAGACAGGGGCAGCGATGAGCCACATCGATATCGCTGAGGAAAGAACATACATCCGCCGAATTATGAAAATCCAGAAAACCCAACAAAACCGCACGGCCAAATCCAAGCAAACCAATATGAACAACATCACACTCGCCGAATTCCAGCACTGCATCCTCCGGGATTGGGTCTTTCATCCCTCCGGAGCCTTGGTCCGCGATCTCCTTGCGGGTCGCGAAGGCAGCCTGCGCACCTTCCTCAAGGACAGATTATCCATGACCGATCTGCAAATCTCAAGGATTCCGGATTTTCAAGGGATTTTGCTACAGTTTAGGGAACCGGAGGATTTTGCTGAATGTCGTTACATCTTCCTTTCCACGAAGGGAGAGGAACCTCGCATGTTCACCTGCGAAGCCGGAAACAATCGTTACGGACCGGACCCCATTCCGATGGTGTGCGAGTTGGTTGGAACCAGTTGCCGCCGAAACTACGGTGCTTCCACTGATTTCGATGTGGAAACCTTCCTGAACCGATTGCGGGAGATACTCGAGAATTAGAAATTTTTCGATTTCTAACGAATCAACCCGCGAGGGTGCATGTTGGTGCGCCCGAGCCCTGTGGAGTAAAAAACACAGGGCTCCACGGGCGAGCGGCGGACGCGCTCCCCGAGACCTATTTTTGCACTCGGCACCGAACGCTACTGGAGCGCCTTGAGTAGGAGTTGGGCGGCGTCCACCATGTCTTGGCGGATGGAGGCACGAAGGAACTGGGTGTCGGCGGATTCCTCGGGCGCGGCTGGCCCCAAGACGAAATGGCTCGCTTTCACTGGACCGGGAGCATTTTCGTTCGTGAAATGTTTGCAAAAGCCGTCCCACTCGCGCAGGGCGGCGGCGGCTTCGGGGCCACGGAGTCCGGTGGATTGGAGGTCGAGATAGATTTGGGCGTCGGTGGCGAGGGTTAAACCAGCGTGCGTTTGGGTTTCGGTTAAGGGTCCCGGGTCGTCGGGCAGGTGGAGCCAGAGTTTGCCGGCTTCGGGGACGGGGCGGAGGTTCCACGCCGCGAGGGCGTCGGCGGTGGGGAGGCGGGAGACATAGGCGGATGTCACGACAGGTTCTGTGAAGGGATGGCGCACCCAGGCGGCGGTCCATTGGGTGAAGGCAATGGGGAGGGATTCGCGACCGGCCCAGTCTTGGAGGCGGTTGGCGAGGTCGAGTGGGGAATCGGAAAATCCGGTGTAGCAAAAGGTGGTGGTGCGTTTGGCAAAGCGGTCGGAGTCGCGCCAGGCGTCGAGAAGGCCCGAGGCGTCGTGAAGACGGAATTCGCGGGGACGGAGTTTTTCGGCATAGCCATGGCGGATGAGGTGCTGGACGATGCGGGAGGCGAGGCCGGAGCTTGCGCCGGTGCGTTTGAGGAGTTCCGCTTGGGTCCAGGGGCGGTCGGGATCGGTGAGGAGGGCGCGCACAAGACGGGCGCTTTTGCCCACGAAGATGTTTTGGGGTTCGAGTTCGCAGCGAGAATCCCGGCCGGGCAGGGGCGGGCGATCGACCAGAAGGCCCGGGGCGCGGAGCCATGCGCGGCCATTGAGGTCGATGGCCGCGATGCCGCGTTGTTTGCAGAGTTCGAGAATGCGGGGAGTCAGGGCGGGAACGGCGAGCAAGGGGGGCGGATCGGTTTGCGAGGCTAGGCGATCAAGTTGTTGCAGGCTGGGTTGGAGTTCGTAATGCGGTTGGAAGGGGAGGCTTCGGCCGTCGAATTGCAGTTCGAGGGGCAGGGTGTCTGATTTGGCAAGTTTCCAGTGCAAATCCGGGTCGGATTCCAGAAGATCGTGGAATTGGGCGGGGAGTGCGCTCGGGTGGCGAAGAGGATTATTCTTACTGGAAAGTATTTGTTTCACTGTGCAGTAAGAATAATCAAATCCAGTAAGAATGCAAGGATGTTTTGATTGGTGTGGGGCGTGGCTCAGGAAATGGTCTCGGGGAGCGCGCGGGCGAAGTCGGAGTATCTGCTGCTTAGGAACGCCGAGGTCCTCCTCGGCCCTCGGGGTAACCGCCAACGCCCCTTCCCGCCACTCGTCACCCTTTACATGCGAAGCATCTCACCACCCCCTCGGGCAATTCCGCTCTAACGCTTCCTGCAAATAACGAGCCAGTTGGGGCATAAAAAAACTTCTACCAGCTTGCATAGCTAGATGCACCTGGAGCTTGGTAAATCGTTTTCATTTGATGGGAGAAAAAACCGGGAGCCGCTTCTAAAAAAGCGGCAAAACGCCAGACCTACATTCTGTCATTCTTACGAATTTTGGAATAAACTCAGCAGCTTGGATATTCTGTCATTCTTACGAATGTTGGAGTAAATCTGCGGGGCGGTTGGTGCTTGAGGAATGAAGCGCGGGCGTCTTTCCGAGCCGGAGGCACCGCTTGATGGGAACGCCGAGATCCTCATCAGCCCCTCTGCTCAGCGATGCCAACGGGGACATTGGCGCTCCTACCCGCCTTGGCTTTCACCCAAATCCGGGGCAGGTTTTTGTTGGGATGGCGGATACTTTGAGTCGAGAGGAGCGGAGTCGCTTGATGAGCCGGATTCGGGGGAAGGATACGAAACCGGAGTTGGTCGTTCGCCGGATGCTGCATTCCATGGGCTACCGCTTTCGCCTCCATAGGCGCGATCTGCCTGGCAATCCTGACATCGTTCTTCCGCGACATGGCGTCTGTATCTTTGTCCATGGATGCTTCTGGCATCTTCACAGTAAGTGCAAAGACGCCCGAATTCCAAAGACACGGACGGCTTGGTGGAGGAAAAAGCTCGAAGGCAACGCCGCCCGCGACAAACGCCATGCCGTTGCCTTGCGCCGCCTTGGTTGGCGCGTGATCACGGTCTGGGAATGTCAAACGGAGAAGCCCGATCGCCTCCTCAAGCGCTTACAGGCGCTTCTGCCCGCTTGCGCCCGAAGATTCCTTGCAGCGTGAGGATGGCGGGTTCGCCGCCTCGCTTTTTCACCAGCCCGGATACCGGGACTTGCGGGCATTCCACGGGCTCGCCGAGTTCCATGAGGTAATAAAACGACGCGCCGACTTGCGAGGGATCGCGGCCCGTGAGTTTGGCGATGTGATCCGCGCTTTCCAGCTTCACACTCCTCACTTCGGCCAGCCATGGGAGGGTTTTTTGCCTGTTGTGGCCGATGAAGAACTTCGCATGGAACACCGGCCGGTCGTAGTTGCGGGTGGCACCGGTTTTTTTATCCACAGCGTAAAAATAAAACCTCCCCTTGCGCCGGACGAAGCCTGCTTGTCCCGGCCTCACATAGCCGAGCACGCATGGGGCGTCGGCGAGCGGCTCGCTCACGGCGGGATGCGGCTTGGGAAGGGCGCTTGCGGCTGGCGTTTCTTGGAGCGTTGTGTGAGTCCAGTGGCGGATGCGATAGTTTCGGCTGAAGCGGTTGCTGTGGTGCGTGAGGACATCCGCAATGAAATCCGACAACCCCTTTTCGCAGTCCTCGCGGTGTTTGGTATCGCCCGGCCGCATGCGGAAGGCCCCCACGCCGGGGACCACCTCCTCGTAGCGTGGAAAATCCGTGCGCGCCTCGCCTTCGCGCCCCGGGTAGAGCACATACGAGCCAGCCGTTCGCCGGATCGCATCGTTGTAGGTGTGCATTTTGTAGAGGTCGCCCCGCTTGTAAGTATCCGTCGCCTTGGTTTCAGCGTGCTCCGCGTTCAAGGCCTCGCGCCCTTTTTCTCCAAAAACCTCCTCGACCGTCTCGATGCGGAATTTGGCATCGAAGTGCAAATAGCCGATCCGTCCCGCCGCCTCGGCCTGCTCCTCCGCCTTGTCCCACTTGGCGGCTTCCAGGTATTCGGCTGGGAAAAAAACCAGCGTGTAATCGGGGCGAAACTGTCGGCTGTAAGTCCCAGCCGCCATGGGGCCGGGGACGAAGGAAAAGGTGCGGTTGTAGAAAAGGTGGACCCCGAGTTCCTCTCCCTCCGGCGAAGTCCAGCGGTAGCGGCTGATTGAGGCCTCCCCTTGCGAGAGGTTCACCTGCCTTTCGCCTTTGGAGGAAGTGCCCACAAACGGCTTGGTATCACTGGCTCCGCTGTTCTCGCTGCCCCCATTGTTCTCGCCAGCGCCCTCGGTCTCCCGGTGCAAATCCACCATTCCCATGCGTGAGTTCAAGACCCGCCTCATTGCGAAGTAGAGCCAAAATTCATACAGCGTGGCGGCATCGCGGTTTGTGCCGTCGTAGGCATCGTCCCGCCCTGGCCAATCAAGCTTGGCGGCGGTTTCGAGCATGAGCCAGGCGCGGAGAATGTCGCGATAGCCCTCGCGTTTTTGCAGCGTCTGATTTTCCAGAGGCAGCCTTCGCATGGGAGACACATCGGCAAAAAAAGGCTGTGCGAGGAAGATATCCAATGTCTCCCGCATCTCGGCAGCTTCCAACCAAGCCGTGCCGCGCTTGTCATCGAAAAGATGCAGCACCTCCTCGCACACATCGCCGAATGCGGTAAGGGCAAATTTGATAAAACGGTTCGGCGGGGTGTCGTAGCTTTCGAATCGGCGTTCATGCAAGAGCTCGCTCGGAGAGAGGCCTTTCACTTGGAAGCACGACGCCGGAGCGCCGCGACGCCAATCGCGGCTGTGCCGGAGCGGGTCTGAGGCAAAGCGCGGGCTGTTGGCCAGCGACGCCGGACGCCATTCGCGTTCCGTGTGCAGGGCCACATGCGGCCTGTGGCCGATCTCCTCGAGGTAATGCCCCAAGCGGTCGTTGCCGAGCACATGGCGCAGGAAAAGAAACTGCTCCAAGAGCGTGCGGCGTTTCTTTTCAGGGTCGGCCGACATGTTGAAACTCGTCGGGCTGTCCCACTCCAGGAGCAGCTGCTGACAGTGGTCGGCGATCTCCTCCACCATCGCGCGGTATTCCCCATGGAAATCGAATTTCCGCGTTTGGATTTCAAATCTCAGCGGTGGCAACTCCCGAATGCGGATTTCCGCCGAGCCAAGATAGTTTGCGACTTTGAAGTTTCCGCGAAGCGACTCCTCCTTCAGCTTCGTCTGGTGCCACTCCGCCTTTCTGCGACCGGCGGGTGCTTTGAGGGTGCTCTCGATTTCCTCCGCATCGACCGACTTGGCGGACTCCCCCAGCAGCTTCCAATGGTAGGAGGTATTTTCAAAAAGAACCAACGCCTGCTGGCCCATCGCCATGTTTTCGCTGCAGTAGTGGATCGGCGCCGCGTGGCCCGCTCCTGCGGGGTGCGACCTCGCGGTGAAGACAAGTGGCGGCCTGGGGCTCGTTGCGATGTCCATCACATCCGGCTCCAGCACCCGTTCCCCCCACAGAAGAATGCTCAACCCCTCGGCGATTTCTATTTCGAGGGAATCGAGATGCAGCGCACTCATTCCTTCTGCGGCTAATGGATGAAACTTACAAACTGATCCCGCCGCACGGCATCGATCATGTCGCAGAGTTTGCCATAGCTGCGGGCGAACTTGCATTTTGCCGCATCCGTCCGCTTCACAGGACTCGACTGATAAGCCGCCGGAGTCGAATCCTCAATTTTGTGCACAACGTCCGTTTCGCAGTAGCGCGCCAACCGCACCAGCAGCGCTTCAATCCGCCTCTTTGAGCCACTCAGCTTCGGCAGGATTTTTTGGAGAATCTCATCGTCCAGGTCCGCCTTCTAAGCGCCCGTGTCCCATGCGGCCTTATCCGCAGCCGATTCGCGAGAAATCTTCAGATACGCCACCACCTCCTTCGCCGTGCGGAAGGCGAATTCAAATCGGCCATTTTGCAGGATTTCCAGCACCTCAAGCAGATGCTTATTCGCCGCAGCCTTCACAGCCGGCGGCAGCTCAGGCAATGCCGGCTCCATCAGTCCCCTCGCCCGCAGGCTCCATTTCAAAAACTCCTCCGCCTGCCCCGCCGCCGCACGCGGCACAGGTTTCAAGGGCTTCGGATCCTCCAAAAACGCCTTCACATCATCTGGCCTGTCTCGGATTTGATGACATATGGAATTATTGCCATTTGTCCATATATCTACAATTTATTAATATTTGCTCTGGAGTGGTTTTTGTCTTGTTGTGGTTATCAGGGGGGCGTCATTTTTCGTTTGTCATTGGGGCGGGGTGGGCGGGGAAAATTCTGGCTGGATTCGGGGGCGTGGTGTTGTCATCTTTTGAGCTATGGCTGACGAAGTCCGACCTGGATATGAACTCTATTTTGCCTATGGCTCGAACATGCTTGAGCAACGCCTGAAAGAGCGCGTGGACTCGGCGGAATTTTTCTCGAATGCTTGGATTCGCTGCTATGAAGTGCGGTGCCGCAAAAAGAGCATCGATGGCTCGGGCAAGGCCGATCTGGTGAAGACCGGCAATCCGGAGGACATCGTCCACGGGGTGGTTTACGAATTTGATCCCACAGACTGGGGTGCCTTGGATAAACACGAGGGAGCCACTGGAAACAACCCTGGCTATGACCGAGTTCCCATCCAAGTCCACACCGGTTCCGGCGCCCTTAAGGTCACCACCTACTTGGCCCGAGAGGAAAAGATCGACGAGTCGCTCAAGCCCTACACTTGGTATCGAGATTTGATCCTATGCGGCGCGGAGCATCACGGACTGCCGGTGGATTGCCGGCGGAAGATTGAGGCCATCCCCGACATTCCCGACCCGGATGAAAACCGGGACTCAAAAAAGGAGGCCGAGAGGCAGATCAGGGAATATATCAAGACGCGAGAGCCAGTCAGTATAGATCGTTCATAAACCAACGGCGGAGATCGTCGTCTTCCTCCAAACAGGCAGAAAGGATGGTGAGCGAATGCCGCAGAAGTTTCTCGTCCCTTGAGGCTTCCTCAATTGGGCCATCCTTGAATTTTCCGCCGTGGACGAGATTGTTACGCACCGCCCTCACCAGCACCAGCAATTCTGGCATGGAAAATTTGAGCTCTTGCTTGGTGCGCTCTTTCCAACGCAACACTCCGTCCTTTACGACCTGTTTTTTGGGTGGCTCGTTAATCAGATAATGAGCAGCTTCCAGGAAATCCGCGCGCCGTTGAATCTTCTCCCATCGATCCGCACTCTCGCCTTTCGCGGTGTATCTCTCCTTGGCATACCCGTCCCAATCCGGTTGCACACCGCTATCCTTGACTGAGATTTTCGGCAAGCGCTTGAGCGCGTATTCAAACCGGGAGAAGAAGAGGAAAAACTGGATCGCGAGCACTCGGTCGGCGCTTTGCGCGATGCGCTCGATCGCCTCAAGCGGAGTGGGGGTTTGGGAGGGCCAGTCGTCCATTATTATTTCTAATTGATATCGTTAGCACCTGCTGCAGATTCCGCGGTCAGGTCGACCGCACCACAACTTTTAAGGTAACGATACGTGGCATCATAAAATTCGGGCTTTCTGGTTTGATCACCGTGGCTTGGATCGCCTCGTGGGATGAACACCACAAATCCTTTCCGTGACCGCGTTAAGATAACCCTGTAACCATTTTTGGCTACTTCTGTCAGCTTGTCCTTGCTCCAGTCATCGCCGCTCATTTTGTAGGAGACCCATTTGCCCTTTTCGATCCGTAGGTCTGCATCCCAGCAGACAATGCAGAAGTCCAACTCCAGACCTTGCACTTGGTATTGATTTTGCACCACTTCGAGTGCGTTGGATGATCTGATATCGCTGTTTGGAGCAAGCATCCATGTTGCGATATCCGGCTTGAAATCAACAAAGAGACCTTCGGCAGCCAAGCGCTTTGCTTGCCCCGATGCTACAATGCCCGCGCGCGAACCTCCCACGCAATTTCGTCTTGCCCAGTTTTTCGCCACTACAAGAGACCGCGTGACCTGAACAGTGTGGCCTTTAACCAGCATTTCCGCTGCGACAGATTTAGCAACCTCCGATCTACAAGAGAGGACAGCATCCACCCATTGTTCAACCTTTTCATTTCTATAAAATCTCATCGAGGTCGAAAGGTGCCCCGTTTGCATGACCTCGCGCATTGAATGAGTAGCCCATTTTTCTGAATCAGATATTTCCGCCAGTGAAAGCGTTTCGTCCGCCACCGAAAAAAACCATCCCTTGCGCTCGACCGCATCTAACCAAGCTTGGATTCCCATTTCCCCTCGGTTGATTGCCTGGTTGTGCCCGACAAGAGCCACGATCACCGCGCCTCCAGATGGAAAAGAAATTTTCTGGGCTTCAAGAATCAAATCTGCTTCATGGTCTGTGAGTCGCTCCCGGAGAACGATTCGCCCCTTTTCATACGTTCGTTGCGCCTCGTCAAAAACAATGACACGTCCATCCTCCTGCCCGTGCCTGGCTCCACGGTTTCCCAGAAATCGATGTGCTTTTACCAGTTTGTAAGTCGAAGCGTCGGCGACTATGGCGGCGTCTTTTCGGCGATATCCGGTTGCTGCCCAATTTTTCTTATTGCTGACTTGCGATCGAAACGACCCTTTTAGCGCCTTTGAAAGGACATCAACTAAAGGCGTGTTGCCGGTGACAAAAACTGACCGAACCGCTGTCTCGCCGCGCATCACAAGATCCAAGCCAACCAGCGTCTTTCCAGCGCCGGGCGCACCCGATAAAAAAACCACACGGTATTCACCATTTTGCAGGGACTGGGCGATAATTTGTCGAATTTCTTCGGTTGCTTTTTCTATCTGCTCTTTCGGCGCTGCGTGCTCTTGGATCGCAGCAACATCATGGTTGCCATACAGGGAAAGCGTGGCATCCAAGATCGACGAAGAGGGCTTGAACGGAGAGGAAATCCAACTCTCGAAGGGAATCTTCAAATCGGAACGCCGATTTGAAAAGGCTACCTCGAAGGAATTTGCCAATCCGTGCCCATCACACTCAAAGGGCTCGTTTGTCAGTGCAGTCCAAATTCTAGAACCATACCCCGGCCATGCTACCGAGCCGAGCCTCCTGCCTTTTGTCTGCACGAGGAGTGGCACCACCAATGCACCGTCTTGGGAGTTACAAATTCGCTGCGTCTCTTCATGGAATTCCAAAAGATTGACAGCTTAATTCATGACCTGATCTCGGTCGGCCGCCTTCGGCTTATTGCGCTTGAACTCGACAACAAAAAGCAAACCCTCGCCAATCAAAATGCAATCTATGCGCAAGCCTCGACGGCGAAAATCATACTCCAAAATGATATGAGAAATCTTCTGCCCGCCCTCTGAGTTAAGAGCCTCCCTGAGAATTGGAATCCGGTCGCCTAAGGCGCTTTGCAGAAGGTTGATGCTTTTTTTCCACTCCTCACATTGGGCCGCTTCCACCTCGAGGCTTTCCTCAGCTGCCCGCATCGTCAACTGCCCGGTAATAGTGTCGTCAGTAAGCGTAAGAAAAGCCTCGCGCGTGTCGGCAAACCAAGCTGGTGATTTTTGAGAGTGCATCAAGTTTTTAAATATTGAGATAGCACTCAACTACATGGTGGGTGGTCAAAGTTGGTTCGATGGCTACGAGTTCCTCGGCAATCGGCGCTTTTTCGTCGTCCTCCAAACCATCATCTTGCAGCCATGCCAAAAGTTGCTCAATGCGCGTTGCGCGGAAAAGTTTTGGAAGCGCCACATCGCTGCTCAGCCAGCGCCCGTCTTGGTCAGAGATAAAATTCTGAATTTGATCACCTATCGGATTATCCTCATCCTGAATTTTATTTTGAAAATCGCGGAAATCCTTAAGAAAACGATGTCCATTTTCAACCACCCCTTGGAGTTTAATCACACCCTTGGGTTCGTGATCTGATGCGGCAGGATTTTCTTCGAACTCGAAGTCGGAAAATCTGACGGCGGATTTCAGAACCTCGGTAAGCATGCAAGCCAGAGTGAGGTCGAAATAGAGTAACTCTTCCTGCTCTACCTGATAGAGATGAAATTCGATTTCCTCATGATCGCCGGGAGCAGTGGATTCAAAATCCGAACTTCTAATGTTCAATACTCTCATTTTCTTTTATGTAAAATAACTATCTCCTGCTTTTCGCCCTTTGAGCGTGAACAATCGCCGTGTGGAGCGCACTGCGAGTTTGCGAGACTTTGTGACTTATTCATCTTAGAAACCCTCACCCGCCCTTGCGACAGTTTTCGAACATCTCGGCGGGCATGGAGTGGTCGAGTTGCCAGACCATTTTGATCGGGCGGTCACTTTCGTGACTGATGTGGTTGGCTTGTCCGAGGTAGGTGAACGGTAGCGTGAGACCGTTTTGTTTTTTCTTTTCCCGGGCAAAAATCAAAATTCGATAACCGCGCTCCGCATGGCGGATCAGATTTTGACCGGTGTTGCTGGCCTGCGTGGTGTTCGATTGTGATTCCCAATGGATGCGATCCGAGTTGATGGGGTAGTCCGCATACATGGTGCTGGGGGAAAATTCGTTTTCCGATTTTTGAAATGTGATGAGCAACGCATAGGCCTTGTGATCTTTGAAATGCAAGACACCGACACCTTGCTGGCCGGGGCTGGTCATCGACGTCGCGCCCATGAGGGA
>Ga0247843_1005281_pt1 | contig 18130 bp, 11 predicted proteins | sample LaCruzMarch2017__FD_192420 | JGI IMG/M metagenome (GOLD analysis project Ga0247843, IMG submission 192420) | Freshwater microbial communities from meromictic Lake La Cruz, Castile-La Mancha, Spain - LaCruzMarch2017_8m | ecosystem: Environmental > Aquatic > Freshwater > Lake | place: Spain...
CCAAGGAAGACTGTCCCATATGCTTCGTGCCAATGCCTGCGAGATTGATATATTCCATCTCGCTTCCACCCGCGACAATATCGTCTGTACCGATTTATGATTTTGCAAAAGCAAATGAGATGTTGGCTAAGGAGGATACGGAAAAATATTATTCATGTTGCGGAAAGAGTATCTGTAGAGGGTGCTTGTACTCCAATATAATGTCTGGAAATAAAGATAAGTGTCCGTTTTGTAATTCCGACTGTAACAAAACAGACGAAGAAAGTGTTGCTGAAATGATGAGGCGGGTCGAGGCGAATGATGCCACTTCGATTTATATGCTGGCTAGTTCTTATTACCAGGGATTACACGGTTTACAACGGGATGAAGATAGGGCAATTGAACTGTACATTAGGGCAGCAGATCTTGGTTGTAGTGAGGCGCATCATAACCTGACTGGTGTTTATCATGATGGGGGAGATTTGAAGAAGGCCAAATTCCACCTTGAGGCCGCGGCTATGGCTGGACATGAAATTGCAAGATACAACCTTGGAATCATTGAGTATAATGCAGGAAATAGGGAACAAGCTATTAAGCATTGGACGATTGCGGCATCTGTTGGGGATTATGTGGCCATGCATGAATTGAGACAATACTTCGAAAAAGGTTTAGTTAGTAGAAAATCAATCGACTCAGCTTTAACAGCATACAATAGTTCCTGTGCCGATATGAGAAGTGAAGCTAGGGACGCTTATATACGATATGCAATAGATCACAATGTAACAGAATGAAATTAGCTCAATCTGCATCACAAGTAAAACATAATACTAGCAAGACTTTTTTCTTGAAAGTTGCTGTCACTGTTGCTTTAACACGTTAATGGAGCTTAAATTGCTTTCCCCGTCCTCATCTTCTGCCAATGTCACAGTGCCTCTTTAATCAGCGGTGAAGTAATTAGACCGTCATTTCTGTTGGCGCTTCTCAATCAAACATTTATTAAACTTCACAAAGACAATTACATGAAAAGTCTTAAGAAACACAGATTAGCATGAGATAAAAATCAATTTTTACTTGGCTTATGAAAACAACCTTGATGGTGTCCGTGGCTTGTCATCACGTCGACGATGCTTAAGTCGTGTGGCATAATGCTTAAGTACAGTATTCGTTGCCGAATTCATCATGCGTGCACCACCGCCGCCGCCGCCACCACCACCGCCAGTTGTGGACGAATCGGATGGTGATTCATTACTACCATCGGCCTCATCCAAGTCAACACCCTCATTAAGTAAATTATTATAAATATATAACTTTTCAGATAAATACTCTTGTCGTTCCTGCTGTACACCCGATGACCTTGTTATCATGAATGGATCAATGCCCCATAACCATGCCTTAATCAAGGCCCGGTGTTCACACAGTGCTATTAGTTGACCAATAGTAAATGCATCACACTTGCCACAAAATAGGATTGTACTGGGTTGATTCCCAATTTCGATCTTGGCACTGCTGCCACCAGCGCCACCACCATCATCATCATTTTGGGATGTCATGGTATCATTCCGAATTATGGTCGGTGGCGAACCGGGACTATGGAATATCCTAGCCTTATGATTAGCAGTATTACTTGTCCCGTAAGCCAATGTGTCAGCACGTGCAAATAATGAGCACATCCTCTTATCATGATTCGTAATTAGTTGCTCCTCGTGTGATGCACTACCAATAGCAGTAGAAGAAGAATACCCTACCAGTGGTAATATAGGTGGGTCGAGTGTCGTTAGGAATTCAGTCGATGCAAGATTGGACGATGAGGATGATGACGATGATCCACCACCACTACATCCTCCTCCTCCACCCCGACCATAATTATTGTACACATTAGACCCACCATCAATGACTGGTTGCGGTTCTTCATTCCTACCTCGTGAACCAAATGATTTCGTTTCTGGCATATTCGCTGTAGCATTTAACACCCTGTGTTCTAATGCGGCAACATAGCGTGGATATGACCCAAACGCATGAACGTACGGTGTTAATATCCTACCATTCGATTGTAAGAATGCCTCATTCCATACATCAATCAATGCAAGGATGATGGGTATATTCTGTCGTGGACAAGTATCCACAAAGTGTATATCCATGTCATGCACTCCTAATAGTATACTTGATACAACATCCCAACCAAAGATGAATGATAGTGGTAGTAACCCCGCAGGTGAACATGTGCTAAATGCCTCACATTGCGAATGTAGAGGTAGTACAAATGTATTATTACTCGATGTAATATTATTCTTGTTCGTTCTACTATGTTGTTGTTGATTCGTTACTAGGTACATGTGTTTACTAACAATCTCCTCATTCTGTGCTCGTCTACTACTACTGCTAGTAGTAGTAGTAGTAGTAGTTGCGATACCTGTTATCATGGATAGTAACCATTCTTTTACAAACGAGGTAATTTCTTGACATTCATTTTCACCCTCGGAATCGATATTAATTGTTATCACCACAGTCGTTGCTGGATTGAGATCTGACAATACTTCCATCATAGCGCTTGGGTCTAATGATGTGAGTACCTTTAACTTTCGCCGTCGTAACAATGACGACGATGACGATGATGAACCACTGCTGCTATTACTACTTTTAGCAGTAGTGGATGATTTGATACCACTCATAGTAGTAGCAGTGGCAGATTTGGACTTGAATGGTGTCGTGACCATATTAACAACCCCATCTGCCACTTCCTTCAATTTCTTTTCCATTGTTGCTTCACTATTCCCCCCAGTATTTGTTGTTGATGGTGTTGCACCTACTACTTCATTCCTCCCCGTCACCGAACCATGATTTACATCGACCAATGATGCCATGTATGCAGTAGCATCATGTTCTAATGATCGATAAATAAATTCTAATGCATGTGGCAATACTGCTCCTACATCTATTCCACCGGCACATACTACCAGGACGTCACAAATAGGACGACCAGATATAGCGCCCCGTGTTGTACCCGTACGTACATTGTTGGTAATTTGTTGTATACGTTTCCATTCATTATGTATATCATCCAAGACATTTTTTCGTTTATCGTTTGAGTATGGATCACGCATAAATAAACCCTTGTTCGCAGGTGCACGATAGGCCAAGTGCATACTCCCACCACTCTTGTTTCCATTATTCTCCGACGATGTAGTAGGCGTAGTTGCATTATCGTCGTCGTCGTCGTCGTTGTTGTTTTGTTGACGCATATTAGATTCGACAATATCATAGCGTCTTTGATCTTCAAAGTATTTCCTCGTTGCAGAATTTAACTTTGTTGCATTCGTGTCATCTATCGATCGTTGTTCTTGTGTATTGTTATGTAATGCAAGGTGTTCATTAAATCTTACCTCGAATCCCATCTCGTCATCGTCATTACTGTCATTGTCGTTGTGGAATTCATCATCAATACAGTCCGGCGTCCATGGTTTACGTCGACCAAATCCGTCCAATGTCGTCTTGGGCCTGCCGCCATTATCATGCTGCCGATTGTACGGTAATAAATGCTGATCGAACGTCCCCCGATCACCCCGTGGAAGAGGTTTGCTCCGCAATTCGGACCGCGGCGCGAGTTTGCCCCAGGCCAGATCCAACATCCTCTCCTTGATTTCCATGCTCACCGACAAACTCATTAAATGACCCATGGTATCATTCGTCATGCGCTGTCGACTCCAATCGACTATTAGCAAATGCGACCCATCGTCGTCGCCGCCACCGTCGCGTTCGCGCACTGCCGAGGAGTCGGAAGAGCGATGGACCGCGACGTAGTCGTCATCGTCGCGCTTTACCAACTTCAAATCGACCAACTTCAATGATCCGACATCATCGGCCGCGTGTCGACGTAGCATGGACCATGCCGCCGAGGGCGCGATCCAGCTCGTCAGGGCAAACACCATGATGTGCTCCAATTTCAATTTTAGGACAGGGACCAAACGAGGAGGTTGGATAAGCCCGCCAAAATGAATTCAAGACAATGACGACGACCATGGGCGCTTCGCCGACTGAGTCTTCATCCAAAACGATGGAATTGGAGCAATTATGACACCACCACCCAAAAAGGAGAAGAAGAAGGACGAGGTAGACGAGTGTTGGGTCAACGTAGGACGAAGGGACTTGGAGTCTACCTCAAGACACCCATCGTTCGGATATGCCTCTCCTCAATTCGAGAATGATGCAATACAAGAATATTGCCATTCCATTCGGGAAAGATGCCTAGCACTAAAAACCACATGATGATTTCGTACAACTCGTCACAATTACGTGTACAAATTCCTGGCCGGAGATGGATATTTTTGGTGGGGAGATATGCATTCTCCTAACAACAAACCAAAGCCAACAAATCCCTGGTCAAATTCGAGTACAAATTCCTGGTCGGACATTTGACAATATCTGGAAGTAGCATTCCTTAACCAAATTTTTATTTATGGCCAGTTTGCCATTCAATAATATTGAAGTATTGATGATCCCAAACGTAAAACATGGGCATTAATTCCCATGGATGTACACTTCTACTTACATAAGGATATTAATCTACTTGAACATCCCGGGATGAATGTAAACGTCAAGTAAAGCATTGATACATTACATGAGGGGTGGATCACTTCCGAATCCCAATTGTCAGAGAGGAGATTGTTGATGAGTGTGAAGAAAGGAATGTGAATATTATGGATAGGTTGATACAGAAGAAGACTGCTAAAGATTGGTGGAAATAATAAGAGTATACACAAGGAGACAGAACGCATGCGAAAAAAAAGGGGTCAAGAAAAGAGAGATTCTGATAAGGGAGCAACAAATACGTCATCCAATACTGTACTATATGTGAATCAAAAGCAGTTGAAGAGAGGAACATGACTAATATGTGTCAAATAGCGTCGTGGATTTAATCCACTTCATGACATGAATACATGCGTCTCTTGCTTTGCTTCTCATCTCAGCGCAAGAGTTATTGTACGCTGTCAGACTTGAGTTGATTGATTCTCTAGTAACAGCGTCTTGTTTGAATTCAGCTTGCAATTTATGCATGGCATCAAAATTTCCAGCTGATGATGCAATTGCCCAATGCTTCTGAGCTCGTTCCAAAAGGGGATGGCTTCCTTCCCCACCCACAAAGGCCCCAACAGTCAAGCCGCCCCAGTTATGCGCTGGGTTTTTTCTCTATATGCCGTGCGGAGGATGGGCTGTGGTTATTTTCATACTGCTTTGAGATGACACACTAAATAAAACTACATGCAAGGGATGTTGGATTCGGGCGCTATCTACGACTAAAACTTGAACTCAAATAAACCCATTGTTTCAATTAACAAGCTAACCCTAATTGGGGCATTCCTATAATACATTCAAAGACCGCAAATTCTAGAGTTGCATCCCATTTGTTTACCGGTGGGTTTGTCGGTATCGGTAAGTTACCGGCCCTCTTCGGTTGGTATATTCGGTATGGTATTGGTATTAAGTGGGGTTGACTAACACTGCAAATAGCATACGAAGCCCCTATTATATAGCCCCTTATTCTACATAAATATAATATAAGTACCTATGTACATCCCTACTTATACGTAATTACCTATTTACGACATACCGAAAGTATTTACCAAGGTTTCGTCCGGTATCGGTTAACTACATACCGATAAAATACCAACCGATACCATACCGAAATACCAATTCGAGATGCAACTCTAGCAACTCTAGATGTACACAACATAACCAGACACTCATTTTGGCGGGTTGTCGCCCAACTCTTGGTTCCTTGATTATCATGACGGCTCTCCTCTTGCGAATAGCGGCGGCGTCGACGATTCCGATATTCGTCGCTCAATCATTTCAGCCAATTACGACGCCAAATACTCGACGACGGCGACGAACTACGACAACTACAACAGCAGCAGCAGCAACAACAACATCATCAACTTTGAATGGACGAGTTCCGACTAAAAACAAACTTGGGAGAAGGAGGAGGAGGAATCATCACGATACAAATGATTTGAATGAAACTTGGAGGATCTTTGGGATAGATGTCGAACCTGACGCTCTTTTCCTCGGTACATCGCCAACGGAGGGATCGCACTTACCACCGGATCGAGCGTACCTAACACCACCGGTCCTATCGTCGCTTTTCTCTCGTCTACGCATCGATCACTCGTCATCGTCTTCGTCGTTGCTACCACCACAACTAACAGATGTACGCGTGGTACGTCGCTCCGTCGACGCTCGACGTAGAAGAGGTGTGAATCCCAAGTATTCGTACGTAGTTGACGTAACGTTAGCAAAAGGAGTGGATTCCAAACGAGAGTTAAATCTAGAACACCGACCAGGCAGAACGGAATGTATGGGTAAGAAGGCGCCCATAATAGAAAAAGAATGCAACCTCAGTGACTCCCAATCGTTGTCTTTCAGCAACAATCATGATAATAATGCCTCGGCAGCCAGCGTCACTAAACCGACAATCATCATAGTGGGTGCTGGTCCTGCCGGTCTTTTCTGTGCACTATCTCTCGCATCCTCGGGTCTTTTCAAACCCATCATAATAGAACGTGGCATGCCAGTCGAGGCACGTGGTAAGAGTATCGGTTCACTCATCCATCGTCGAGAAATTGATCCCGAGTCGAATTTTAGCTTCGGCGAAGGCGGTGCTGGGACGTGGAGCGATGGAAAGCTCACGACGCGGATAGGTCGGAATAGTAGTCCCGTGCGGTATGTCTTAGAGACGTTGGTGAAGTATGGTGCACCCGATAAAATCTTGATCGAGGGATCGCCTCATCTTGGTACTGACAATTTGGTTAAGCTATTACGAAATATGAGAGTGGATCTTCGATCAATGGGAGGAGAGATACATTTTGGTACACGAGCTGATAAGTTCCATATAAAGGATGGTATGATCGAGGGTGTAAGTGCGACATGCACACCAGTAAATGAACGAGGTACAGAACAAAGTGCTTTGACATCATCACGGGACGACGAGGGATCGACAACAAGGCTATTCAATGGAGACGCCGTCGTCTTGGCCACTGGACACTCGGCACGAGATGTGTATACAGAACTTCACAGAAAAGGTGTTGGATTGGAAGCTAAAGGCTTTGCAGTTGGATTTCGAGTGGAGCATCCTCAACCAATAATTAATGAGATACAATATGGTCAAGATTGGGGTGGACGGGTCGTCACCAAGCGCTTGTCGACCGACTCAGCGAATGCAGAACACTTTGTTACGAAGAATGCAATCAACTCTACCGATTCACGACCACATCACGAGGGAACACTACCAGTGGCATCCTATAGACTAGCAACGAATGAGGCATTTGATGGGATGATTAATAGAGGCGCATATTCATTTTGTCAATGTCCAGGTGGACAAATAGTCCCCTCTTCAACCGAGGAAGGCGAGCTGTGCATTAACGGAATGTCATTTAGCAAGAGAGATTCATTATGGGCAAACAGCGCCTTAGTTGTGACAGTATCGCCGAATGATGCAATATTAGAGCCATGGTCAGCACATGGATGTCTTGCTGGTTTGGAGTTTCAACGAGATATGGAAAAGAAGGCTTTTGCATTGGGAGGAGGGGATATGCGTGCCCCAGTTCAACGTTTGACAGACTATGTGGATGGCAAATTATCACAATCGATACCATCATCGTCATATCGACTTGGTGTGAAATCGGCTGAATTGCATGATATATATCCAGAACCAGTATATAATGCTCTCAAAAATGCAATTGTTACACAATTTGACAAGCAAATGCCCGGCTTTCTCTGCAATGAGGCACTGCTTCATGGTGTGGAGACAAGGACGTCCAGTCCTGTCCGTGTACTAAGGGATAATGTCACACTTCAAGCAATTGGCGTCGACAATTTGTTTCCCTCCGGGGAAGGTGCTGGCTTTGCGGGTGGGATAGTTTCAGCGGCCGTGGATGGCTTGTTTGTGGCAGATGCAATCAAGGCAAAGTTTTATGCCCCTGATGAAGAAGCTAAAGTACTATTCAATGGTGATAAAGCATCCATTGGATTTGAGTATTGACGTTACTACTTATGAATATAATTAAATCATTCTTGCGCTCTGCTCGTCACATTATAAATACCTCATTTTTGCTGGAGAGGAAGTATCCAAAAAATCTCAAATTCCATATACCCAACAACTTCTGTGTCTTGTCACTGATTGCTCACGTGGAGGAGAAATTGGGACAGAGTCTCATTGTGCAAATTACGCCTGCACTTTGAGAATGTCTGTGACAGTCCTTGCTACGGCGGCTGTTCAATCCTCCGACAATGGATTTCTCAGGTGGTGAATTAAATGAGACAGTGCCTTGTTGTGCAAATTGATTTCCTCATTTCAATTGATTTAAGGAAGTGGGTTAATGGTGGTGTAATTAAGGAATATACACCACTGGACTCACTGTGACAATAGCTGTCCAATTTGTGATGGTCGGGTAACAACTTGTTTTTTCTCTCCTAGCAACTTCCCAGCGACTTCGCAGTTCCGGTTTTAATTCCAATATTCCCGGGATCTTATCATTCAATACCGGGATTCAATCAGACCCAACTAAACTGTTTTCTCAAGGGCTGTACTGCTCAGAAGTTGCTGGGAAGTTGCGGTAGGAAGTTGCTAGGAGAGAAAAAACAAGTTGTTACCCGACTCGTAGTATGTTCAAGTTCAAGTGTAGCAGTCTGCAGGGATCGTTAGGTCGACGGACCGATTGGACCAATCTCTTCCTATGTACAACAAACCCCTCCTCTACATTCTTGACATCAACGCCAATCACACTCATGGTTCTGCTTTGTTGGTGAATGTGCTGGTGCTATTGACAGAGAGCGGACTATCGTCATCCTCGGCCGAGCCTAGCAACGGCTGAGCGTAGATTGGACCGGTATACCACGGATGATCCACCTTGTTGGAGCCAACGATCCCCATGAGTTCTCTGAGGCTGGCGGGGAATGTGGAAATGACCTCTGGGGGCATGGCGAAATGAAAATTGTGCTCCGATCGGAGCCAGCCGAGGTTGTAAAGTCGCACCGTCTCGATCATATTCGTTGCCTCCCGGGCAGGGAGAATGAGCACCCGCACCGTGGATTGTGCCCCCAGACCACAGTAACACCGAACCCTTGGACATAGTCGCGGGCACACACAAAGATTCCAACTTTTCGAGATGATCGCATTGTTTCACGCCTCCGTCGCAGCCTGTTCCTTCGGCTGCAAGATCATCCACTTCCCCATCGTCAATGGCCTCGAACGCGGCCGCCGCCGACGTATCGTCCATTCTGTTACTGTCCCGTTCCCATCGGTGCGATCCTGGCCATGCTCTTCCTCCCTCCTTCGTCAATTACATCATCACCGTGATTGCTTATTCTTCTTCTTCTTCTTCTTACTGGCGCCGTTCGAAGCGGTGAAGTCTGAAATGGCCCACATGACGGAAACACTGAACTTTGGACGATCGTTCGTCGTTGACGGGATCCACATGTTCCAATCGCTGGCGCCCCACATCCCGCGGTGGAGGACCTGAGGCGGCGCTGGGGACGTGCGGTGATCGGGAGGCGGTTCTACGTTTATGTTCGTGCACGTGCCGAGAACGATGCGTCGGCACCACGGCTGTAACCGAATCCGGACGGCGTCGACGACGAGCGGATGTTCCGCGAGGACTACGACTTCGGATTCGCCCAGCGGCAGGTTGCCTGCGTTGCGGGTCGAATGCGCTCCAGCAAATGATCCCGGTGCACCGTAAAAGATACCATCTCGATGGTGTAGGTCGGATCGAAGGCGATCAACTACGACCGAATCGAGCAGGTCGTCGATCACGACGGCTCCGTGACTCTCTAGTAGGGCATCTACATCGGCCGCTGATGCCTTCCTTACCGGCCATGCGTGGCAATCCATCGTTCAAAAAATGAACAAGTCGCACACCTCGACATTTGGCGCGCTTCGCTTGTTATTCCCTTGCTTCCCCCAAGGCTTCGCCTAACTAAATCTACCAAAGGGAACATCATGGTCGGCTCCTCGGACGAGGAGGATCATGGGATCTACACACAGACGGAGAACCCCATGGACATCACCACGACGATGATGAGTCCAACGACGGCGGCGCTGCTAGCGAACATGAACATTTCACTACGCTGCGATGCGTCTACTATGGCAATGCCAGAAGGAGTTGAGAATGCCGTCCCAAATGAGCAACTAACAATCAATAATGGCAAAGGGAGAGGAGGGATGAAGCAGCGTATTAATATGTTTCGTACCAATATTGGTCCAAATGAAACAACCTACATGACCAATCACGATGCCTTTGTTAGTAAGACTATATCTCGTCATGTGGCAAGGACACGTACGAACCTCCGATCTGGAGACTCGTCATTGCCTGACTATACAATAATGAACAAGTCCGACAGGAAATTGGCGTTGGAGAATGTTGATAAACTCTTGACACGATTGGATATTGAGGCTACACGACCTCGTGAGGAGGTCAACAAATATATTCTATCGAGTGGGACTGACACAACCTTGGGTATGGAGGGGGCAGAGAATGACCAACAAACATTCGATTGTACATTACGAATGCAATCGACTTACGATTCGAATGACACAACAACGTTGGGTGATCATCGTGAGGAAGACAATGAATCTGAAATGCATGTTGATTTGGGACAGCGACGTTCGACCTTTGACTCGAATGCCTTGACAACATTGGGTGGAGATCCTAACGAATCTCACACCTCGTTTGGAGGAGGCCGACGAACGACATTTGAGTCAAATGATGCAACAACTTTGGGCGGTGGAAGACGATCAACGTCTCTGTTACTTGACGAGAGTGCTATTCTGCTATCCATTGATGATGGGGAAGGCGTTGACAATTACCACATGAGAGCTGTTGCTAGGGACGAGGAGGACATTGAGCGAGCTCGATTTAAACATGCAAATGATGATTACCGTGAAGTAATGGATACAACAACCCCGCCATCTATTATCCCACCCGTCCTCGCACCCACGAAGAGATGTGCATCGAACTCAGGCAAGCGTGGATCTAAAGTACACCCACGTGTTGATGATTCATTCCTTGGTCATTGCGACGCTGGACTTGCGGATGGGAAGTTCCCACATGATAGATCAGAGGATTTATCCTTCGGTACGAGTCCAATCCAACGTCGATTCTCGGACGCCGATTTGAACTATTCTGATCGCTTTGACAACGACGAGAAGCCACCTAGATTTGACGACGCCGTTAGATTGAGCGCCTCCAAGCATAACAGTAATAGTAGCATTGGCAACGATCACGAGAGTGATGAAAATAGTCGATTCTCGGCTGTCGACAATGACAATGATAATGTGTCCTTTGGTGGTGGCAATGATAATCACGATGGTAATTTTAACTCTCAGTGGGATAATGCCGAGGTGGTAGCTACTCAATGGGGCAGCGAAGCTGAAGACGGAGTTGGAGAATCCCCTGTGCGGCGCAGGGCCATACGATTTGAGGGCACGGCTCAACAAATGACGGAAAAGCAGTCACAGCGCAGAAGTCTGCGAGGAGGAGATCGAAAAGTCACGGGTGCAATCAACGATGATGACGATGACTTCTCGAGAGAAGAAGAAGAGATTATGGATGACAATTATTCCATACAGCCAAATAAGATTGGAAAGACTAAATCAGGAAATGACCCCATAGAAACTGTTCGCAATCTATGCCGTCGGGCCAAGACTATGGATGAAATGGGGATGGATTCTCTCGAGGAGGTGGCGCCTATCGATGTTCGGCTTCGTGATGGAGTGAACATGAAAATGGATCCACTTCGTATGAACAACAAGTCTAAATCGACGAAGAAGCAGCAAAAAGGGAATGGTAGGACCCAATTAGGTGTCCACTGCACAACCGTCGTTGATGATGAGTCAGACAACTCTCTTTCTGACCCGGAGCCCTCATTCAAAGACCCAATATCGGACTTCCCCAGCCGTGTCGCTGTTCGTTTGAATGCAGGACTAAACTTCTTGCTCGAGACAGAGGCACAGGCTCGGGCGACAGCGCGAACAGGTGTAGACACCGACGAATGCAAAAATTCGTCAGCGGCTCTTCTTTCGATGTCAATTCGTCAAATCGTATCGGTTGTCACGAAGCTTTTAGTCCAGACTAGGAATTCAGCAAGGCTACACCAGCGTGCAGTGAATGGACACTCTTTTGCCAAACGTCTTACACCATCTTCACAGGTTAACCTGCCTCAAAAGGACAATGATTTCCTTGCTGGAGGGACATTGATTGTTTGTCGTGGTAAAGAGGATATTGAGCAATGGGAAGTTGCATTGCGTGAATATACTTCACTTTCAGTATTGAACCACGCGGGGATACCAGCGAGTCTTCGCAAGATTACGAACACTGCTGGAAAGTGCGCCGGATTTGATGTTGTCCTCACTACGTACGACAGTATGAAGACAGCAGAGGCTACGATCCCAATAGACTCCACAGGACTTGCAATTCTTGGTGGAAAAGCGACAAGCAATAATGACGACGGATGGTTCACTTCGAGAGATATGATGACACAGTCTGGACCATCAGCCAAACAGAAATGTTTTCAATTGAGTGTCCTGCTTCGATTGTCGTGGTTCAGGGTTATTTTCATCGATATTTTAGGACCGAAAGGCTACACGACAAAGCCAGGGACAGCCAGACTACAAGCTGTCTTGGCTATCAATGCAAAATCAAGGCAAGCATTCTTTGAAAAGAGTGAAGAGGAAATATCAAGCCATGCAGAAAAGAAGTTCTTCGACGATCGGAAGAAAATGCGAACTCTGATTACCACACTACATCTACCAGATATGAAATTGGATAAATTTATGAGATTATACATTCGTGACGTAGCAAAGCTGGGAGGACCTAGAGATTTGGATTTGCTTGAATCATCATCGAGTGATTCTGACGCTTCCGATGAAGAGATGAGCAACGGATGATTTACTCATACATCCTCAAGTACGCAATTAATTACGGTCCGCCGACATACCCCCCAACTATTACTCAAGTTCACCCTTAAATATATTCATCCTTTTGTATGTATTGTCCCTTGTTAATGTAGTCCAATTCAGTAATTTACCCATAAATGTATCATGATCACCTATAGTAATATTAAGCGTTTTTGTTACGTGCCTCAGGATCAAGGACGAGCCCACAACCACCAGTAGTCACCATAGTTTTGATCAACTCTATTACCTTATCTGCCTTGCCTTCACACCTCATAACCTCGTCACGGAACATGGGTTGATCAAAGCTTTCGACACCATCTATCAGTTTAATCCCAACAATTAGTCGATCAATTTCACTATTCTCAACAGTAAAACTACCATCAGGATCAATATCAAGTACTAATTCGATGACATCCTCAAGGATCATATTCTGAAGCACCTCCCGTAGCTCACGATTGATTTGTTTATTCTCCTCAATAAGTTCCAGTAATTCATTCAACTGCGATCCCTGAGTCTCGGCAAGACCACTAAGTGCCGACTCGATCTCTTTCATTCTGTCAACATCTTCCTGTAATTCGTCAATCTCACCACTAAGTAAATCATTCTGGCCAGCGAGGAGGGATGCCTGCTCCCGTACACCATTCATTGCCGCACGGAATGTATCGGCGTTTGTGAGTTGACGTTCCCGAGCTACTACCACGGGACTGTTGGAAAGTCCAAGTCCGCTACTTATATATGAACAGCTCGCTCCAACGACTTTCATCGTCGTTGCTGTGCCTCTACCAAATGTACTCATCGACACGAGAGCTATTGTTATACTGTGTATGGCAACGTTTGCAGACGCTGCCAATCGAACGATCCATTCTCTTTTGCCAGCAGGCTTTTTCTCCTCTATCTCTTCACCTTCATTCTTCTTGTCATCTGGTACCACTTCTGGAAGTGATGGTGACTCTTCGTCGCCCATCATGGGATTTATCATCGCGGCAAAGGAATAAGTCCTCCTACCAATCCGTTTACAATTGCTCGCACAGAAAAGAGTTTATCAAGAATATCAGATTATGCCACTGTGAGAATATAGAGCTACGTGTTGTTGGTAGCCACGATTGCATGGCTGTGGCTAGGCCATAATAATAACAACAGGTTCTTCTCTCTCGCGATCGTGATGTCTCATAGGTAGATCCTTCCGACTTCGACCGCTCAAATGTTACGTAGTACATACGACATTATGAGCACCAAAAGATAAAAGACTTCCACACAGGGCTCTCTTCCCTGTTAGTGGAGGCTTTTACTCTTTTACTCCTTAAGTAACCTTATGTCAGTATGACAGTCTGACTTTCCTTCTAACATATGAATCAATACCAAGTAAAAGCCTCCAACCTTTTACTCCTATGAGTTTAAATTTGCTTTTACAGCAACCTTTTACTTCTTGAATCACCTTTTAAACTCGGATAAATGTGTAACATTGTACGATATTATAGTTGCTTAGACGTGTTGGGCTCTTCTCAGGTCAGTGCGCCAAACAGCAAGGTTGTATACGTTCACGCCACGCCACGACCATGGTCGATGATAGGCCCATTTGAAGCGCACTGTTGGTTTTATGGCGATTCAGGTATGTTTGCGATGGTTCGCGGACATGGAATTAGTGCTTTTCCCAATACGATTTTGATTAAGACGGTTTCCTCAGGCGGGGAAAGCAGTTAGAATGTGTCTCTAGTAATCGGTAAAGTGGTGCATGAGCTCATATATTTACAGAATGAGACTTAAAAGTAGAATAACGATAAATAATTACAACTCGTGCCGGCACACCGCCTACTCGGTAGCGGTTGCAGCGGCTCTATACAAGTTACGTGGAGCGTATCCGACCGACTCAGGCGAATCAGGTTTACAGGCAAGACAGGACAGTCTTGAGAGTCTTCCAACAATGACGAGGGTATGACACCACTAGTGTAAGACGTCGGCAGGTCTTCCCTCGTCGTGTAGCGATGATAATTTGACCATTTGGAGGGCTAATAAATGGCCGCGGCAGTCGAAAACGACCCAAAAATTTTGATGATACGACGGTTAAATAGCTCTCTCACCGAGCTCTATCGATTAGTGGTACATATACATTATTCTTTTGGAGGTACTCCTAAAGCCCGGCAGCCCTTAATGTTCTGTCTCTCCGTCACGCTCTCACGTGCATACAAGTGGAACTAAGCCCGCCGTTTGTTTGTTAGGGTTTTATGTGGTTTCTTGTAATTCTTGCCCTCGCCAAAAATATTATCCCGCTCATTCGCCAAAAATCTTTTCTCGAGAAAACAAAGAAAGGGGGAATGGCCCGTGACGTCACCAACAGAGGGGGGGTCCGGGGGGCATCCCCCCCGGCATTCACACGTACCACCATCACCTCCAAAAGCCCGAGCGAAGCTGTTTTCATACATGACAATCAACATTTTCGTAATTTTGACGACAACAGTCTCGGCAAGCTGTCCTCGGTAATATTTGTGACGATGATGACGGTCGACGATTTTACGACGATGAAAGATAATTTTAATCTTAGTTCGTCGATGACAACGACAACAAGAATTCCTATCAACGACGATGGCACAAACTGGGCACACTAATAATATCACAAGTAGGGGGTCCTTCGTCCCCCAGAATGGCAATTTTTTCAACTGTAAGAACTGATGAAGCGGGTGGATGTGAATGATGCTGCTTCGATTTGTGCACTTGGTAATTGGTATTTCAATGGAGAAAACAGTTTGCCGCACAATACAGAGAAAGCAATAGCACTTTGGACTAGGGCAGCAGAGCTTGGTTATAGTAAGGCGCATTATTCACTGGGTTGTGAGTATCACCAACGGGGAGATTTGAAGAAGGCCAAGTTCCATTTCGAAGCAGCGGCTATGGCAGTACAAGAAGTGGCACGGAATATACTTGGAGTCATGGAGGCACAGTCCGGAAACATGGGACGAGCTATAAAACATTGGTCGATTGCAGCATCTGCTGGGAATTATAAAGCCATGCATAACTTGAGAGGTAACTTTGAGATGGGTCATGTGAGTAGAGACGCAGTCATCTCAACTTTGGCATCTTACAATAATTCTTTTGCCGAGATGAGAAGCGAAGCAAGAGATGCTTGTATCCGCTCCATAATTTGTTAAGCTGTGAATAATACACAATAAGTGAATAGTAAATTGTGTCAATGGGACTGACACTACACAATATAGTACACAATATAGTATTATTTACCTTCATTAACTTTATTATACGTTGCCGTCACATATGTATTCCCTTCCTTAAGCAGAAACGGCGAAGAATGGAATCTTCATCTTCCTCTTTTCCCCTTCTTTCATTGCAACAGAGTCCTCCTTGCTATGGGTAGCAGCTGCGGCTGCCGCCCTTGCACTCATTGCCTTCAACCCATCTGGCCCGTCAGCACGTGCGATGATTTCATCAGCCACCATAAGTCCACTCCGTGTCGCACCCTCCATGGAATCCAAATAATCTTGATAGGTGTAACTTCCAGCCAAGAAGAAGTTCGATATCGGTGTTGCCTGTTTGGGTCGGTACTTGTCTTGTCCTGGCTTCTCGCGATATAACGATTGACCAAGCTTGACAACGTTGCTCCATGTACACTTGAGCTTTCGTGAGCTTGGAAATAGCTTATGTAACTGGTCGATACAGTCCTGTACAATCTGTGCCTCACTCCGTGCAAAGGCACGTTCATCAAACACTGCTTGGATTAAACTACCCTCTCCTGCCTTGTAATAGTCCCCCGGAGAGGTAACCGCTAGGTCGGCAAAGCAAGAAAATTCAGCATCGGCAGAGTAGAGTAAGTTGTCAATCCCACCCCCACGCCCATTACTCTGATCACCACTCACATCCATCATCCGTACATCGTCATTCATTTCGGTAACCCATCCATCAAAACGGACCTGCACAGTTGCAATGGGGACTGTATCAAGATTGTATATATTATCAAACATTGGAAAATGATCACGGAAACTTTGTGGCAAGACCTTCTTAATTCCCGGTACATCGAGTGCACAAACCACGGCATCATACTCCTTCAATTCCTCACGCGGACCGACCTTGATACCAGTCACACGTGTTGGTTTGCCATTGGCATCTGTATCATATACTAATTCACGACACCCCGTTGATGTTGTAATCTTTACTCCCCTTTCCGTCAAGTATTTCAATATAGGATCATGTAGTCCAGTTTGAGGACTACCCTCTAACATCCGCAGTACACTTGCCTCAGTCCGAATGGCAAAGAGCATGAATATTGTTAGCATACACCGTGCTGAGATATGATCACAGTCAACAAAGCCTAATGCGTAGGCAATTGGATCCCACATCCGATCAAGTGAGCCACGACTCCCACCTAGTTGAGTAAACCACTGGGTGAAGGTAATGTCATCTAATTCACGGACCATATCCATCCCTCCGTCAAAGTCAAACAATGCCCGAACGATGGGTGAGGTACCTAGCCGTAATGCATTATGGAACTTGTCTTCAATACCGAGTTGTTCTGTACGTGCGAATGCCTGTAGTCCACTAATGGGGGCACCAATGGGGAAACGAAAGTCTAATGCACCCAAGTGTCCACCCTCATTTACAAATGTATGCACATGTTCTTTAATACGTAATTCGGTATCAAAACTACCAGTACGTTTCATAATCCCGAACAAATTGTAATAACAGCCAAAGAAGACATGCAAGCCCATTTCAATATGATTCCCATCCTTGTCAAGCCAAGAACTAACCTTCCCCCCAACGTAAGGACGTAGTTCGAACATTTCTATATCATGTCCAGCATCTGCCAAGTCCATGGCAGCAACCATCCCGGCCAATCCGGCACCTACAATACCAATTTTTAATCGCTCCTTGTTGGTCTTGCCAGGACCATTCGTAGCACGTGCCATTAAATCTTTATTAAGGAAGGAATCATTGCCAATTTGTTTCTTGGCCGATTCGGACTTGAAGTCGTCGGAATCGGCAATGACTGCCGCTCCTCGTCGGATGTTGGAGGAAGAAGTTGTTGCGGTCGTGGTCGTAGGGACTAGTTGGAAGGCTGACACCGCGGCGTTGCATCCGAGGAGAATGATGCAGGCGGTGGCCGTCATTCGAGCCATCGTCAAAAAGAAAAGGATGACGACCCTGTTCTTCGGGTTCCCGCTCTTTCATCTATCTTCTCGACGACGATGACGACTCGCC
>Ga0247843_1005284_pt1 | contig 18127 bp, 20 predicted proteins | sample LaCruzMarch2017__FD_192420 | JGI IMG/M metagenome (GOLD analysis project Ga0247843, IMG submission 192420) | Freshwater microbial communities from meromictic Lake La Cruz, Castile-La Mancha, Spain - LaCruzMarch2017_8m | ecosystem: Environmental > Aquatic > Freshwater > Lake | place: Spain...
AGCGAAAAGAAGATTGTTAGTAATACCATGACCGTCTTCGTGAGAGAGGAGCTTCTTTTTATGTTCAAAGCAAGCACCAACTCTCGGAGTTTTGCGATTGCAGGCCAAGCTGGGTCAATGCGCTGGCCATCACCGACGACATGCTGAGGAGGCGATGGCCGACCCAGCTCCTAGCCCAAGTTTCTCAATCGTCTCGGGAAAATAGCCGGGAATCGTCTTTTTTTCGAGGTGCTACTTTTATGAATTGTTGATCATCAACAATTTAATTTTTTTATTTGACCTGTTTTCTTCGTTACTCACTGCGCTCATGTATTTTAGGAATAAATCTATAAAAACTATCAACTCGTTAAATGCTATTGTAATAGCGATTGCTTGCCTCCCCGGCGCGGTCGAGCGCCGCATCCATGGCGGGGGCGATTTTTTTGACTCCTCGCTTTCCCCGGAAGCATCATCCTGGGCGGATCGCATCGTTCAGCTCGCCGGCCGCTCTCACGCCGCCAAGTCCGTTCCCCAAACCACTGTGGATGGCGTTATTCTCGACTCCATCGAGACCACCGATGTCGTGGAACTCGGTCCCGAACTCGTCGCCCTCAAAGCTTGGGAGGAGCTGCGTTTCACTCCCATGCTCGAAGCCCTTGGAATGAACCCCAGCGCCATTTCCACAGCCCAGCTCATGGTTTCCAACCGCCTCATCGAGCCGCTCAACGAATGGGCTCTCATCGATTGGTCCCACCGCACCGCGCTTCCCGAACTCCTCGACATCCGCCTCACCAAAAGCGCCAAGGACCGCCTCTACCGCACCAGCGACGATCTCATGGCCCTTCGCAAGGACATCGAGTCCACGCTGCGCCAGCGCGAGCGGGACCTGTTTTCGCTCAGCCGCAGCGTCATTCTCTACGATGTCACCAACAGCCATTTCGAGGGCTTCTGCAAATCCAACCCCAAGGCCAAACACGGAAAAAACAAGCAACACCGCAACGACTGCCGTCAAGTCGCCGTCGGCATCACCTTTGACGAACACGGATTTCCGCTCGCCCACGAAACCTTCGAAGGCAACATGGCCGACACAAAAACCCTGCCCCTCATTCTCGATCGCCTCGCCCGCCACGAGGACGGCCTCAAGCCCGTGGTCATCCTCGACGCCGGATTCGCCTCGCGCGGCAACCTCGCTCTGCTCAAGGAACGCGGCTATTCCTACATCGTCAACAAGCGTCCTCGCCCAATGAGGTGACTCTGTTTTGAAGACCGACAGGAGCCTCGGAGCCGCGCAACTCTGGGAGCTCACCATGACTCTGCTCAAGGCCGAGGCCGGCTTCGGCCAACTCAAAGGCACGCTCGGACTGCGACCGAATTTCCATCAACTCGAAGACCGCGTCGACGGGCACATGTTGATGCCTTCGCCTCCCGGCTACGGCACCCTTCGGACTGCCTATCGGCAGTCTGTCTCAGAGCTTCCCAGCTCTTCGGCTTATCAGCGTGCTCGCCTACCACCTCCTGCGCTGGGTCGGCAAACGCCTCGAAGACCAAAACGACACGCGCGACTGGCAAACGATCCGCCGCCTGCTCGGCACGCACAGCCTCGTCACCACCCGGCTCCCGGTCGCCGACGGCCGCACGATCAACATCCGCAAGCCAAGCCAACCCGACGACGAACAAAAACACGTCTACCGAATGCTCGGCATCGACTGGAAATCCACCTTCCCGACAAGAAAAACTGAAATCCCAGCGTGAAGAGATTGGAGTGCCTTTGGGAAGACCCCCTAGGTTTAATGCGGGGTTGCGGTCGGCCGTGCGAGACTTGGGTTAGGGATAGGAAATGGTATTTGTCGGGCTCAAGAAGCCTGAAAAAATGATTCCCGCCTCCTCGAAAAACTGGACCAAAAGTTCAAATCGACCGCCTTGGGAAAGCCGCGAGCAAATTGTTGGGTGCCTTAGAAGTGGCGACGGAATGGCAGGGGGGAGTTTTTACTGAGATACCGAAGTCCCTGTAACCTTCTGGTTGTAAGAGAATCGGGCCGGAGAGATTTGAACTCTCGACCTCTTGAACCCCATTCAAGCGCTCTACCAAGCTGAGCCACGGCCCGAAATCAAGGCGGTAACTTGATTCGGATGCGCGAGATTTTCAAGAACGAATATCCGCATGCACGAGGCAGGAGATTTCATCCGTCATGCCTAGAGCGAGGGTTCGCAGGCCGAGACTGTTGTGGATTGCGTTGGGGAAGGCGCTCCAGGGCTCGACGCAGAAGAAGTCGGAATCCGGCTTTTCCGTCCATGTGGTGACGCATGGCCAGTCGGTCGCGCGGGCGTCCGGGTTGGCAAAGGAGATGCTGCGGCCCGATGGAGCATGTTGGAGGAGGATGGCTTCGAGGACGGGTTGGTCATGGAGGCGGTCGATCCAAGCGGGGTCGGAGAGTCGGGCACTGCGGCACACGGAGGGCTGGAAGGAAAACGTGCCACTGGAAAAATCCTGCCGTGCCCAGCGGGCGCACGGGAGGTCGAGTTGCCAGTCGGGGCGCTCGGTGGCTGGGATATGGAAGTAGTAGTGGTGCCCGGCCGACCAAGGCAGTGGCTGGTCGCCAAGGTTGGTGACGCGGAACGTCGTTTGTAGTGAGTTCTCGGCGAGTCGGTGGGTCACTTCGAAGCGGAACGCAAAAGGGAAGCACGCAAGCGTTGTGTCATTCGCATCGAGGCGCAGCGTGACAAAGTCCTCAGCTCCCTCGACCACTCGGAACGGGGAGTCTTTTGCAAATCCGTGCATGGGTGCCGGCCGCACGACTCCCTGCGCGTCGATCCAGAAGCCGATGCGTCCGTTGAGAAATGTGCGGGCGATGAAGGGAAAGAGCACGGGATTGCCGCCGCGAACCTTTGTGACCCGGTCCCAATCGGCGTTTCCGGGCCAGTCGATAACGGTCCAGTTACGGAGTCTCCAAGCAAGGAGTTTTGCGCCGTGCGCCGGGGAGATGAGGGCTTGGGCCGCGCCGGATTGGAGTCTTACGACGGGCTGGCCTTGGAGTATTTCGATGTTCATGGATTTCTTTCTGCAATGATGAGCAGCCCGCGGAGGGTGAGCAGGGGATCGACAACATCAAAAATTCCCACGCCGCCTGCGATGAGCGCGGCGTCGCCGCCTGTGGCGATGATGCGGGGATGTTTATCGGGGAAGGCCTCGGAGCGGATTTGTTCGAGGATTTCCTTCACGAGCCCGCGGTAGCCGTGGACGGCTCCCGAGAGCATGGCCTGTGTGGTTGAGCGCCCGACGACTCTGGCGGGTGCGCGGAGTTTTATCAGAGGCAGCAGTGCGGTGCGGTCGTGGAGGTAGGTGGTCATGGCCCCGAGGCCGGGAGCAATGACTCCGCCGATGTAATCTCCGCCGTCGGAGATCACATCGAATGTCACGGCTGTTCCGAAATCCACCACGATCGCCGGGAATCCATAAATCGCGGCGCAGCCGGCGGCATTGGCGAGGCGATCCGGCCCGATCGCACTTGGCGAGGGGTAATCAATGCCCACGCCGAGGTCGAGTGCGGGTGAGACTTGGAGAACACGCTGAAAGGCGGTGAGAACTTCCTGCGTTTTCTTTGGCACCACGGAGGAGAGGACAACGCCGTCGGGTTGACATTTTGGAAAAAGACGACGGAGTTGATCTGCATCGAGTGATGCGGTGGGCAATCGCTGCACTCGACCGATGCGCTTGCCGGCGGCGGTTGCGGCCTTTGTGAAGCTGTTGCTGATGTCGAGAAGCAGGATTTTTTTCATTCAGGCCAGCCCGGGGAGTCGCAGACTGCGATGGTCGGGAGAAGCGGCTGGACCACGAGGACCGTGCCTGCCGACATGGCTAGCGGGAGAGGTCGCCCTGCGTGAGGAGTTTGAATCCCTCGCCCATGAGGACGGAGGCCGCGCACTCGTTGTCATCGAGGTGTAGCGCGAGCACGGCCCGCCCGCGGGGGCGCACCAGGAGGGGATAGCTGAAATGGATGTTGACCTCGGCCATGAGCAAGGCTGCGAGAACACCGGAGAGGTCTCCGGGGCCATCGGTCAACTCGACGACCATGAGTTCGCAATCGCTGTGGGGAATGTCGTGCTCGCGGAAAAGTTCCGCCGTTCGGTCGGGATCGCTCACAATGATGCGACTGATTGCGGACTCATAGGACTCGGCGATGCTGAGTGCGAGGACGATGATGTTGTTCGCGTCCAGAAGGCGCACGATCTCGAGGAGCGCGCCGACTTTATTTTGGAGGAAAACGGAGAATTGGCGCACCTGTGGGCTGTTGAGTCTCTCAGCGGTAGCGGATTTCATGAGTTCGTTATTTGTAGGAATATACCATGCAGGTATCGGCCTTGTCACCCTCGGTCATGGCGACCCGGATGAAATACCGCCCGCTTTGCCAGACGGAAATACCGGCGGCGGCGCGAGAGGCCTCGTCGAAGGCTTGCGAGCCGACGGGGTTTCCGTGCACGTCGAAAATCGAGACCTTGAGGCGTGTGGAGGGGTCCAGGTTTGCTGCGGAAAACCAATAGTCATTGCCGGCAAAAAGATTCACCTCGATGAGGACGGGCGTTCCCTTTTCCAGGCTTCCGGACCAGAAGCCGTCGCGGACTTTGTAGCCGTCTCCGGAGAATCCTCCTGCAAGCTCGAGCGCGCGACTGCGCGGGCTGTGGTCGGAGGTGTTCCACTCGAGAGGCGAAGGTTTCGACTTCGTGGTGGCGGGGGTTTGCGCCAACAAGGCGCCCGGGACGGCAAAGAGAAGGAGGAGGAGTCGGAAAAGGTTCATTTCTTTTCGGATGGCTCGGCCGTCCCAGCGATGAGGGACGACATGGTGGCGGAGAGTTCTTTCACGGCCGCTGCGGAAAGATTGTAGGCGGATCCCTTGAGCATGTGCGTGCGTGCCGAGTCCAAGCCATCACGCAAGCCAACCACAAGTGGCAGGTTCCTTGTTTTATCCGGTAGCGCATCGATGCGGTTGATGAGGTGGGTCGCGATCGCGGGCTGAACGAGCAGGGCGGACGGGCCGGGCTTGTAATCCTCGGCAAGAAGCTGCGCGGCGACATCCATCTGCCGCATCCAAGAACCCGTCATGGTGAGCACCACAAGTGCGTTGTCATTTTGCTCCAGCAGTGCCAGGCGGACATCATTCTGGGTGGCATCCAATTCCTCGCGGAGCGTGTTCCAGTCGCTCTCTTCGGCGAAGTCGCTGATGCTCTGGCTGCGGGCGATGATGTGTTGGCTGACGTTGAGTTTTTTGGTGATGGCAAGGATGTCTCGACCGGTATTCTTCACTCCTTGACCGTCCTGTGCCTCGATGGCGATAAACCCATCCGCTACAAAGACCCCGAGTTGCAGGGCCATGCGTTCGCGATCTGTGGTGGTGGGGGGTGTTGAGGATTTGAGGAGTTTCGCCCAGTTCGGTTGGCATTGCTTGCCGAGGGCGATGAAAAACTCCCCTGGTGTGGGCATGGCAATGGTTTCCATAAACACTGCGGACTCCACGTCCTTGGCGGCAAGCGATTCCGAGCGGGAATCGCCTTGGCCTGCAAGCAAAAGAGCCAGCACCGTTAGGAAAACTCGGTGACGCATACAGGAAGGTTACATGCCGATCGCGGAGTTTCAAAGCGGGAAAAAATCGCCTTCCCGCAGGCGCGCTTGGATGCGGAAAACGAGGGGGCTATGGCTGCCCGGAGCGCTCGACCAGGACCATCTCACTGCCAAAAGGGGTTTTCCCCCAAAGCGGGGATACGGAGACCGTAAGTCCCCGGCTTTCAAAAATCCCGACCAATTCCGAGCGGGAGGGAAAATTCACAGCGCCACCTCGAATCCAACCGGTGGCGCGGGTCCACCACTCCTCGAGCAGGGTGATCCAGTATCTCCAGCCGGATTCCTTGAAAGTGGTGCGCAGAAAGAGGAGCGAACCTTCCGCCGCCGCATCGGCCAGACGCTCCAACATTTTTTTCTGCTGGGCGGGCGGCAGGTAGTGCAGCACATCAAACATACAAACCGTGGCGCCCTGGGGGATGGCCACCTCCAGGGCATCCCGGACTTCAAATCCGACGCTTTCAAATCCAAAATAGCGCATCGCCTCCTTAGCCTTGTTGATCTTCCAAGCGCTTACATCCGAGCCGAGATAGCGCTCCGTGAGGCCTGCCGCCCGCATCGAGATGCCAAGCAGGCCCAGCCCGCATCCGATATCCACGACGGTTTGACGGCGGAGAATGATAAATTTCCAAGCCGCTTTGAAGACGGGATCGAACGAAAGTTTTCCCGCGATATAGCCCCGCAGCCAGCGGGAGCGGCCATAGGCGCGGCCAATTTGGTAGGCAGAGAAGGAGTCTGTCATCGGTAAGAGAATCTCTCAGGCGCCCTTGAGCACTTCTTCCAGGATGGGTCGGGCGATTTCGGGCTCCATGCCGCAGGGAATGGATTTCGTCGTCGAACGAACAACGGCGACGGCCGCCAAGCCAGCAGCCTGTCCCATGGCGAGGGATGTTCCGACAACCCTCAAGGCTCCTTGGGCCCCGTGCGTGGAGGACATGCAGCGCCCCGCCATGAGAAGGTTTTCAAAATCACGCGAGATCAGGCATCGCAACGGAATGCCACAGGGCTTGTCGTGCGGGGGATGCTTGATCTTTGGGAAGCCCCGCACCTCGAGGGGCCATGAGGAAAGGCTGACCGTGTCGGGAAACTCCGCCGCCTCCAAGATATCCCGCGCTGTGAGTTGATACCGCCCGAGGATGCGGCGGCTCCGGCTCACGGTGGACTTTATGGGGCACACCGAGACCGTGCATTTTTTGAAACCCTCGACGTTTTCCCTGAGGTAGGATTCCAATTCGGTGGCGAGATTGCATCCGAGAATCTGGAGTTGGGTCACCCACTCCGGGTTCAGTGGGCTGAAGTGGTCCCCCTCGTCCGCGAGGTCAATGATCGCGCGCGCTTGGGTTGCCCCGGGAGTCGGGCAGAGGACTGCCGCTGCGAGTTGCGGGTTCAGGAATCCTTTGCGAATTCCCTCGACGATTTTTCTCGAGAAATCCCGCCGCCCTTCGTGATCGTCGACATTGGCTGCCACATCGCCGATGCGGAAAAAATAAGCCGGCCCATGGCCGTCGGACGGTGAGTCCATCTCGAACGCGGCACCGCTCAGCAAGGCCACCAATCCATCACCGCTCGTGTCGATAAACACGGAAGCGCGGATGGGTTCGCCATGGCTGCTGATTTTCACCGCTTCCAGATGCGAGTCGGTTCCCTCCGCCGCCTCCAGGTGGGCGTCGAAGACCGTGGTGAGATTTTTCTCGCGCGCGATGAGATTCGAGCAGAACAGCGAGAACAGTGCGGGTTCCTGCAACAAGATGTCCATTCGCTCCATGCGCACGGGGCCTATGGCCGAGCCGGATTTCAGCAAACGCTCCGCAAACTCTAGGGCAAAACCTCCATTGGCTGGTCGGGCAATGGCGTCCGGGCTGCTCAAGTAAAGCCCGCAGAGGCTGTGAACACAGGCGCCCTCGACTCCGCCTCCCGGTGAGGAGTTCCGCTCTACGAGAAGCGTTGAGAGGCCGGCGCGCGCGGCGCAAATCGCGGCGGCGACACCGGCCGAGCCGGCTCCAACGACGATCGCGTCGTATTCACTTTTAAGATGGGAGGCTTCCTGTATTTCCACGAAGGCGGTGAGGTTGTTCTGGCGTGCGCTTCCCACATTGATCAATTATCGGTTCGATGGCAACAGAGCGGCTTCCTTCCCCTGAAAAACCTCCCTCTTCACCGGAGGGTTCGGGAGCCTCTGCAAAGGCGCGCCTGCGTGCGGCCTACTTTCTTTATTTCGCCGGCATCAGCTGGCTGGCCGCAGTGCTCCTAGCCAAGCCGGCCTCCGGGAATCCGCGCGCAGCGTGCCTCCAGACCCGCGAGACGGTGGGCCGACACAGCCGCAATTATCTCATTCGGCTGGCCAAGATGAACTGCGTGCACTGCGAATTCATCGGTTTTGAGGATGCCCGCGCCTGGCGCAGTTCGATTATCTGCCCGAACCACCCGTCCATCCTGGATGCGATTTTTCTTTTTCAACAATTCCCGCAGGCCGGTTGCGTGGTCGGCATCAATCCCTGGAGACATCCCCTGCTCTCCATCCCCTCGCGCCGGGCGATGTATATCCCCGTGCATCCCGCTCTGGGCATGGTGAAGAAAAGCCGGCAACTGCTCGAGGATGGCGGCAACATGATTGTTTTTCCGGAGGGAACGCGAACTCCGGAGGGCGCGCTCGGGACGTTCCACGATGGGTTCGCGTTGGCCGCCATCAAGGCCGGGGCGACCGTTCGAACGGTCTTCATCGAGTGCTCGAGCATGTTCCTCGGGAAGAAATTTGATTTCACCGGCAGAACACGGTTGCCGATTCACTTCCGCATTTCAACGGGTGGTGTCTTCCACCCCGCTCCCACTGAGGATGCGCGGGTTTTCTCGAACTCTCTCGAGGACTATTTTCGCGGGAGACTGCGCCGAGTTGGCGACCGCATTTCCCGTGTCGAGCCGCTCTTATGAACCGGCGGGATTACTGGAAGGCGCTCGCTGGTTGGATGCTCGTGTTGCCCGGCGTGACGAGGAATTGCGAGTGGTTCGGAGGGGTCGAAAAGTCGTTTGTTGCAGAGGGAAGGGAGGTGCGGTTGACAATCGACGACGGTCCGGATCCCCGCCAGACCCCGCACATCCTCGAGGCGCTGGCCGCTGCCGGGGTCACGGCCACGTTCTTTGTGATCGGCAGGAAGGCGGAGGCGCATCCGCACCTGTGTCGGCAAATGGCGACCGCCGGGCATTCCGTGCAGAACCACACGCACACGCACCCCTCCGCAACGTTCTGGGCAAGCGGCCTCGAGCGCGCCCGGGAGCAGATCCGGCGCTGCTCGGCGGCGATAGAGGATGCCACAGGCAAGCCTCCCGGGGAGTTCCGGGCCCCCGTGGGCATGGCCAACCCTTTTGTCCACATGGCTGCGCGGGAAGCCGGGTTGCGCATGTGCGGATGGTCGGCAACTGGGCACGACGGGATTTGCCACGATCCGGCGCGCGTGGTCGAGCGCATCCGGCGCCAGGTTTTCCCCGGCGCCATTCTCTTGCTCCATGAGAGCCACCTCCCCGCCATGGCGCATGGAGAGCGGGCTTGCACACTTTCAACCCTTCTGAATACCCTGCGCGACGATGGCTACCATTTTGAGAACAAGCGTGACGCGCCCACAGGGTGAGACTCCAAGGCCCTGTGCGGCTTTTGCCCACTAACCCATGGAGCCTCCACGGGAAACATCCATAGAGACCCTCCGGGCCATGCTCGCCGAGAACGTCATGCTGAAAATCGATACCTCCACCATCGGCGAGGACACTCCGCTCTTCGGAGCCGAGGGTCTTGGGCTGGACTCTCTCGACGCCCTCCAAATCATCATCGCCGTTGAGAAAAAATACGGCGTCTCGATCGGCGATGCCACGACGGCCCGCGATGCCCTTCAAAGCCTCGGCGTGCTCCGCGATTGGATCAACACGCGCAGTGCCACTGCGTAAGGCTCCCGCGAATCCGTGATGCGCCCGCCCGCCTCCACCACCGCCCGCGACGTCGTGGTGATCGGGGCCGGTCCGGCAGGCTCTGTGGCGGGTGCGTATCTTGCCCGGGCGGGATTCCAGCCGCTCGTTCTCGAGAAGGATCACTTTCCGCGTTTCGCCGTTGGCGAGTCTCTGCTCCCCTACGGAAACGATATTCTCAAGGAACTCGGGGTGTGGCCGGCCCTCGAGGCGGGCGGCTTTGTGAAAAAATATGGTGCGGATTTTTGCACCGGGCAGAACGAGCGCCTCAACCGCTACTGGTTTCGCCAAGCACTCGGCCGGGAGCATGAATACACCTTCCAAGTCGAGCGGGCTCGATTTGACCAAATCCTCCTCGATCAAGCCGTCGCCGACGGATGCGAGGCGGTGCATGGAGCCAAGGTCCGGAGCGTGAGACGCACCCAAGCCGATCGCATGGTCGTTGACTACGACGACGCCCAAGGCCCTCATTGCGTGGAGGCGCGCTGGGTTGTGGATGCGAGCGGGCGAACCGGGATCGCGGGAACGCACCTCGGGATACCCAAGCTCCCCACGAGGGACCAAAAGATGGTGGCGGTTTACAGTCACTTTCGCGGGGTGGTGCGCAACAGCGGCGAGGCGGCCGGGCATACGGTCATCGTGCGCTTCAAGGAGGGTTGGTTCTGGCTCATTCCCGTCTCCGAGGCCACCACATCTGTCGGAGTGGTCGTCACACCCGGGCTTCTTCGAGAGCAGGGTGGCGATTTGGAAACGGTGTTCCGGCATTGCGTGGCGACCAATCCCGATGTCGCCAGACGATTGGCCGGGGCCGAAGCGGTGATGCCGCTCCGGGCGACTGCGGATTACAGTTGGCGTTTCAAATCCCTCGCCGAGGGCCGTGTGCTTCTCACCGGCGATGCGGCAGGATTTGTGGATCCCATTTTTTCCTCCGGCGTGATGCTCGCCATGAAATCCGGACGCTTGGCGGCGCGGACCATCCAGCGACGCGATGCCTTGCCGGGCGCACTCACGCCCCGCGAGTGCAGGATCTACACCCGCGAGATCGCAGGCTGGATGCGGCTTTACACTCGGCTCATCCAGTCGTTCTACGACCAGGCCGGCTTTGAGATTTTCATGCACCCCGTCGCTTTTCTCAGTATCCCGCGCAGCATTGGCCGGATCGTCGGAGGCGACATGGAGATGCCCTTTTCACAGCAGTGGCGTATAGCCGCCTTTGGCGCCATCTGCTCCCTGCAACGTTTTCTTAAAATTGCGCCGGCGATTCCCTCGCTGCGCTGAGCCGTTGTTCCCGATGCCCTTTCGTCTCATCCTCTTGGCACTCGCCGCGCTCTGCGCCCTCGGGATTTTCGCCGCCCGCAAGCGGAAAGGCGACTACAGGAGGGCGAAGTTCTACAAGACCTTCTATCGTCCAAACGCCTTCGAGTTGGCGATCAACATCCGGCGGAGGTTCGGTAAGGCGTTTAGCAAGGCGGCCGCCCGGGCACTCGGGGCGGGCTACGCACTCACCCACCCTCGTGTTCTCCTCGGGATTCGCGACAACATCGCCCTGCTCGACCCCTCCCGCGCGAGCCTCCGGGCGGCATTCCAAGTCTGCGTCCACCAGGCGCTCAACTTCCGGGAATACGCGGAGCTTGCCAACAACAAGCCCGAAGCGGTGTTGGAAATGCTTGGTCAGAGGTCGGGAATCGAGCACATCGAGAACGCCCGCAAACTCGGCAAGGGTTGTCTTTTTGTCACGGGACACTTTGGGTATTTCGAGCTCGGCGGGCTTGTCATGGCACAGCTCGGCTACCGTATGACCACGCTCACCTTGCCGGAACCCTCGTCGGAGCTCACCCGCTGGCGCGCCGATTTTCGTAAACGCTGGGGCGTCGAAACGGTGGTGGTCGGCAACGATGCGTTCTCTGCCGTGGAGATCGTCCGCATCCTTCGCGGCGGGGCGATGGTGGCGCTTTTGAGCGACCGTCCGTTCGACGGGAATTTTGTATTGGTGGACCTCCCCAACGGGCGCATCCCCTTCTCGACCGCACCGGTGCTGCTATCACTGCTCTCCGGAGCGCCGATCATCGCTGCCGGAATCTGGCGCCAACGCGATGGGAGGTTCCACATCTCGGCATCGCCCGCTCTCGTGCCGGAGTGGCTTCCCGAGGGGCGCGAGGCCACGATCGCCCACTTTACAAGGAAGCTCGCGCAGGACTTTCTCGTCCCGATTTTTGCCCAAGCTCCCGAGCAATGGCACCATTACTCCCGTCTTCAAAAATGACACAGTCCCATACGCCGCACGGTCCTGGATTTCGCTTTCTCGATGACTTCACCGTGCGGGAGGGCGAAGGAATCGGCGTGTGGTTTCTCGCTCCGGACCTCTGGTTTTTCAGGGATCACTTTCCCGGCAACCCTCTCGTCCCTGCGGCACTTCTGATGGAGTTCGCGGCGCAGACAGCAGGGGCGCTGTGGATGAGCACGGCGGGGGGCGACCGGCCCACGCCCCTCTTCGTGGCATCCCTCGACGCCATGCGCATTCAGGGAGCGGCCTTTCCCGGCGAGACCCTCACCGCGAACACGAAGCTCGTGCGTGAACTCGGCCCGCTCGCGCAGTTCGAGTTCGAGATCACCAGTGCGTCGAAAATTGTATCGCGAGGCCGGATCACGCTCAGTCGCCAATTGGCGGGGGCACCTGCAAATTGACGTTTCCACGCATCGCGGGCGACCGCTAGATTATGCGTGTGGGAATCATGGACGACGTTGTCATTACAGGCCAAGGATGCGTTTCGCCGCTGGGCGGGGACGTGGCATCGACATGGGCACGGCTTCTGGATGGGGAAAACGCCCGGGGTCCGTTGGGCTGCATTCCGGTCGAGGGGTGTCGTGTCACCCAGGGCGCCGAGGCTGCCCTGCCGGACCTCGATTGGCTTTCGCAAAAGGAGATCGCCCGACTCAGCCGGGCCTCGCGTCTTGCGCTACCGGCGGCGCAGGAGGCGCTGCGGGATGCAGGCCTCTGCGATGTGCACGGGCGGAGCCGCGTTGCCCGCCTCGAGCTGAGCCTCAGCACGACCGCCAACGGGATGGAGTTCGGTGAACGGTTTTTAAAACGTGTCTGGGCGGGAACCCGGCGCGGCCAGGCGGCGGAGATTGCCCGCTATCCGTCGCAGCAGCAAGTGGCGGATCTTCAGCAGCACCTTGGTTTTTCCGGGCCCTCGATGATCGTCTCCAACGCGTGCGCCAGCGGGGCAAACGCGCTCGGGCACGCGGCGGACCTGATTCGCGGCGGTTTCGCCGAGATCGTTCTCGCAGGCGGCTTCGAGGCCTTGTGCGAGCTTGTTTTCTGCGGGTTCGACTGCCTCCAGGCCCTTGCTCCCGAGGAGTGCAAGCCGTTCGATATCGGGCGGCGGGGACTCATGCTTGGAGAGGGCGCGGGCTTTGTGGTGATGGAGAGCAGGGCCCACGCGGCCAGGCGGGGAGCGGATATCAAAGGACGTCTTGTGGGGTATGGGCACACCACCGACACCCACCACATCACCCAACCGGAGCCGGGAGGGGTTCCCCTCGAGGGCGCGATACGCCAGGCGCTGGCGCGCTCCGGGTTGGTGCCGGCCGACATCGGCTACATCAACGCCCATGGCACTGGCACGCCATTCAATGATGGGGCCGAGGCTGCGGCATTCGCGCGCATTTTCAAAGAGCCGGAGATTCGCATCAGCTCCACAAAGGCCGCCATCGGCCACACGTTGGGGGCCGCCGGAGCGCTCGAGGCTGTGTTTTCCCTGCTCGCGTTGCAGACAGGTTGCATCCCGCCGCAGATCAACACCACCCAACCGCTCGAGGGTATGGAGGGTCGTCTCGCCCGCCCGGGGGATCTTCTGAAAAAGCCCGCCGTCCTGAGTGTGAATCTGGGATTTGGCGGCTCGAATGCCGCTGTGATTTTTATGAACTCATGAAAACTCCGGTCTCCATTCTTTCGATGGGAGTTTCCTCTCCCGGCGGGGCGACGACTGCCGCGCTGGATGACATGGCGGAGTGGCCTTCGGAGCGCGTTGCGGAGGTCACGACCGCCGGTGCGGCCCACCGGGTGGCACGCATCGATCTGGGCGCCGGACCGTTCAATCGTTGGCGGATGCGGCCCCGCCTCCGCCGCGCCAGTCCGCTCTCGCACCACCTTATGGAGGCCGTCTCCCAGGCGCTCGCGGCGCGCCCGGATGTAGATCCCAAGCGAGTCGGCCTGGTGGGGGCATTTTTCATCGGGTGCATCGCGTATTCGGTGAGGTTCTACAAAGGCCTCACCAGCGAGGGACGCCGCTTCGCAAGTCCTGTGCTTTTTCCCGAGACGGTGGTCAACACACCGCTCAGCCATGTCGTCTGCGAGTTGGGCATCGGCGGGCCGGTCTACTCGCAGGTTGGCGACACCTCTTGCTGGATCTCGGCCCTGCGCACCGCCTCCCTCTGGCTGGCAAACAGGGACGTCGAGCATGTGATTGTCGTCTCCGGAGAGGAATTCGATCCCCATTTTTTGGATGTGATGCATGCGGCGCGCTGGTTTGGAAGGCTGCCGGAGACCGGCATCGCGGAGGGGGCCGGTGCCCTGCTGCTCGGGCAAGATGCGGTCGGCGCCATCGCGCGCATAACCCGCATCGCCGATGGCTACAGTTATCGCACGAGAGTCCAGGCGGTGAAGGCCGGCAGGGACTGCCTTTCCGAATTCGACGCCTCCCTTCCCGTCATGGCTACGGCGACAAGTTGGATGCGCAACATCTCGCTAACAGTCCTGGCGGGGCGAACCGTCCCACCGAAACCTGCCGAACCGGATTTTGACGGCTTGGGCGTGGCGGCGGCTTGGAATACAATCCGCGCGGTTGGGGTCGTCCAAGAGAGCCCGGGGCTGCGTCTCGTGGTCCCAAGCTGGGGGCTCTCCCAGCAAATCGGCGCTGTGGAAATCACATCCTGAGCCCGCAGGTGGAGCGGTCGGGGTGGGGGCACTGCGGCCCGGCTTGACCGGGAGAAATCAAAGCGCGCGGGCTGACGTTCCGGGATGCGTGGGACACAAAAAAACGGCGTCCAGTGGGCTGGACGCCGTTTGTGATGTTGGGAGGGGGCTTGAGGGTCTATGAGGCGGTTGGCTCGGTGGCTGCCTGGTCGCGATCCTTCATAGCTGCTCGGCGGCTGAGTTTGATGCGGCCCTTGTCATCGACGCCGATGCATTTGACCCAGATCGAGTCGCCCATTTTCACGACGTCCTCGACCTTGTTGACGCGGAAGTCGGCGAGTTCGGAGATGTGGCAGAGACCGTCCTTGCCGGGCAGGACTTCGACGAAGGCTCCGAATTCCTTGATGGAAACAACGGTGCCTTGGTAAAGCTCGCCGATTCCGATCTCCTTGGTCATTCCCAAGATGATTTCCTTGGCGCGCTGGAGGCTCTCGCCATTGTTCGAGTAAATGTGCACGGAGCCGTCGTCCTCGATGTTGATCTCGGCGCCGGTCTCGGCGACGATGCCCTTGATCGTCTTGCCGCCTGGGCCAATGATGAGGCCGATCTTCTCGGGGTTGATGCGGACAGTCTCAATGCGCGGAGCGTAGGGGCTCATTTCGGTGCGCGGACCGGCAAGAATACCACACATCACGTCGAGGATTTTTGTGCGTGCGTCTTTCGCCTCAGCAACGGCCTCGGCCATGAGTTCGTGGGAGATACCGGGTAGCTTGAGATCCAACTGGAAACCTGTGACGCCCTCTGAGGTGCCGCAAAGTTTGAAGTCCATGTCGCCGAAGTGATCCTCGCTCCCGATGATGTCGGTGAGGGTGGTGTAGCGTTTGATCACCTCGCCTTCGAACTCGGTGACGAGCCCGACGGAGATGCCGGCAACGGGACGGGTCAGCGGGACACCGGCATCCATGAGGGCAAGGACGCCCGCACAGACGCTGGCCATGGAGGTGGAGCCGTTCGACTCGAGAACCTCGCTCACGACGCGGAGCGCGTAGGGGAAGTCTTTTTCGCTGGGCACAACTGGCTCGATGGAACGTTCGGCCAGCGCGCCATGGCCGATCTCGCGGCGGTTTTGTCCACCGAAGCGCCCGGTTTCACCTACGCTGAACGGCGGAAAGTTGTAATGCAGCATGAAGCGCTTGGTGTCGGCGCCGCCGCCATAGGAGTCGATCATCTGGGCTTCCTCGGCGGGAGCGAGAGTCACGATGCCCAGTGCTTGGGTCTCGCCACGGGCGAAGAGCGCGGATCCGTGTGTGCGGGGCAGCATGCCCACCTCGCCGGAGAGGGCGCGGAGATCGTGGAGTCCCCGGCCGTCGCAGCGTTTCTGGCGGTCAAGGATGCTGACGCGAAAGGCTTTCTTCTGCAGGTAATCGAAGGCCTGGGAGATTTCAAATTTCGAGGCGGTCGGGAATTTTTCGAGAACGGCTTTTTCGACCTCCTCGCGGAGAGCGCCAACGGCTTTGCTGCGGGCGACTTTCCCGGAGGTGTAAATGGCGGCTTCGATGCGGTCGCCGGCGACTTGGTAGGCAATTTCGGAAATCGAATCGGCCACAGAGAAGAGCGGCACGGAACGTTTCTCCTTGCCAACCGCTGCGGCGAGCTCGCGTTGGGCATTAACGAGCACGCGGACGGCCTCGCGGGCGAAGTCCAGTGCGGCGTTGAAATCAGCCTCGGGAAGTTCTTTGGCAGCGCCCTCGATCATGATCACTTTCTCACCGTCGCCTACATAGACGAGGTCGAGATCGCTGTGTTCACGGTCGGCATGTGCGGGGTTGATCACGAACTGGCCGTTCACGCGGCCCACGCGCACGGCTCCGATCGGGCCGGCAAACGGAATGTCCGAGACGCAGAGCGCGGCGGAGGCACCGTTGATGGAAAGCATGTCGGGATCGTTCTGGCCGTCCGCGCTCAGCAAAAGCGTGATGATCTGTGTGTCGTAGAGATACCCTTTGGGGAACAAGGGGCGCAGAGGGCGGTCGGTCATGCGTGCGGTGAGGATCTCCTTCTCGGAGGGGCGGCCTTCGCGTTTAAAATATCCGCCCGGGAACTTGCCAACAGCGGCAGCTTTTTCCTTGTATTCGACAGTGAGGGGGAAGAAGTCCTGCCCTTCTTTAATAGTGGTTGCGGAGACGGCTGTGACGATCACGATCGTGTCGCCGCATCGAACAGTGACGGCTCCGTCGGCGAGTTTGGCGAGTTTGCCGGACTCAAAGACAATCGGCGTGTTGCCAGTATTGGCGGTGGTAGTATGGGACATAGGAATAATAAATAGGGTGGGCCGCCGAAATATGGCGGCCGGGTAATGGAAAAAAGCCCCGGTTTGGACCAGGGCTTTCAAGGGTTGAATCCTGCTACTTGCGGAGATCCAATTTTTCGAGGACCGTCGCGTAGCGCGGGGCGGCCGTGCGCTTGAGGTAGTCAAGCAAGCTGCGTCTGGTTGCAACCATTTTGAGCAAACCGCGGCGCGAGGCGTGGTCTTTCGCGTTGGTTTTCAGGTGCTCGGTGAGAGAGAGAATGCGTTTTGTGAGGAGAGCGATCTGGACGTCTGCGCTGCCTGTGTCTTTCGCATGGAGCTTGAGAGCTTCCAATTCGTGTGCTTCTGCTTTTGCCATTTTATAGTTTTCTTGTGGTTTTGAAGGACGGGAAACTGACACGGACAAACCAATGAAGCAAGGAGAAACTCCAGTGTAAAATCGCGTGGGAACTCGGATGCCGGCCTGACAGGGATTTTCGGCATGAAAGCGTTATTGACAGCAACCACCCCGATGCTCGCGTGCAAGGACACGCTCTCAGAGAAATTATCCGGTAAGTTCTTTTCCCTGCAAAAGGGGAGGGGCTCCAAGTGGAGTCGGGAGTTGGCACGAGGGAGCGCGGATGATGCGGTGGAGGGCATCCAAGGTGGTGCGGTTGCTCTTGCGGGCGGTGCAGGAAAACGGAAAAAAGAGCTGCGGAAGGGGGCCTCTATTTTCCGGCACACCTTCATCATTCGCACTCTGCGCCGGGATGCGGTGGGCGGGAGGAGCGGTAGCAATCCGCTCCAAAATCCGTTGGCGAAGACTCTCGGAATCCTCAGGCACTCGAGGGCGGTTAGGCCAAAAATCGTGCAAGCTTGGATTCATCCTTCCCGCTCCAATCGGACCCTCCAGAGGCTGACGGTGGTCGAATGCATGAGCGGATTGTCGGCGATGACAAGCTTGCTTTTGCCCTCTGGCCGCCTCCAGAAGAATCCTCCCCCCTGACGGTCTACCGCCCGTGAGTTTCAGGGGCGCGGATTAGTTTTTTGAGTTCTGCTCCTTCGGCGGGGGAGCGATTGATTGCTCTGCATCCACAGCTCAAGAACTCCATTATGGTTCCCTCGGCTATGTTGTCATCGCAAACTAGGCCAACTTCTCGCCAACTGCTGCGGGTTCGGCTGCCGCGGGTTCGACTGCCGCGGGTTCGACTGCTGCGGGTTCGGCTGCCGCGGGTTCGACTGCCGCGGGTTCGACTGCTGCGGGTTCGGCTGCCGCGGGTTCGACTGCCGCGGGTTCGACTGCCGCGGGTTCGACTGCCGCGGGTTCGACTGCCGCGGGTTCGACTGCCGCGGGTTCGACTGCCGCGGGTTCGACTGCCGC
>Ga0247843_1005285_pt1 | contig 18125 bp, 19 predicted proteins | sample LaCruzMarch2017__FD_192420 | JGI IMG/M metagenome (GOLD analysis project Ga0247843, IMG submission 192420) | Freshwater microbial communities from meromictic Lake La Cruz, Castile-La Mancha, Spain - LaCruzMarch2017_8m | ecosystem: Environmental > Aquatic > Freshwater > Lake | place: Spain...
CCGGCGGTGCCGGATTTTTGGGCGCTCGCCTGGCCCGCGAGATTTTGAAACGCGGCCAACTCAACGGGCAAAGCGTGAGCGAATTGGTGATTGCCGACCTCTTCCACGCGCCTGCCGACCTGCTGGCAGACCCACGGGTCAAGGGCCATGCAGGCCCCATGCTGGAACAAGGCGATTTGTTCAAGAGCGGCTTTGATGGCGTGTTCCACCTCGCGTCTGCTGTGTCGGGCGAGTGCGAACTCGACTTTGACCTGGGCTTGCGGTCCAACTTAGACAGCAGCCGCTTGCTGCTTGACAGCATCCGCGCCTCGGGAAAAGCCTCGCGTCTGGTCTTTGCCAGCTCGGTGGCGGTGTTTGGCCCGGATGCGGCCAACCCCATGCCCGCGCTGGTGGCCGACACCACCTTGCCCACGCCACAAACCTCGTATGGCACGCACAAGCTGATGATCGAGTACATGGTCGCCGACTACACCCGCAAGGGCTACATCGACGGCCGCGCCGCCCGCCTGATGACGGTGGCCGTGCGCCCTGGCAAACCCAACGGTGCAGCGTCTTCGTTCTTCAGCGGCATCATCCGCGAGCCCTTGGCGGGCACGGCTACCACCTGCCCTGTGGACGCGCATGTGTCGCACCCCATCTCTTCGCCTGGCACCACCGTACATGGCCTGATCACCGTGTTCGAGGCCAGCCGCGAAGCCTTCGGTGGCCGCATGGCGCTGAACCTGCCGGGCCTGAACGTCAAGGTCAGCGACATGCTGGCCGCGCTTGAAAAAGTCGCTGGCCCCGCTGTGCGCGCCCGCGTCACGTTTGAAAAAGACGAACGCATCGCCGCCATCGTGGACAACTGGGCCAAGGGCTGCACCTTTGAGCGTGCGCATGCATTGGGCCTCAGGGCCGATGCCAGCTACGAGGCCATCATTGAGCAGTACATCGAAGACTGCAAAACCCGCCCGGGCTACCCGGCCGATGCCTTGAACGGTTTGAAGTGAGCTATGAAAAAGGCCGCCACGCTGATCCGGCGTGGCGGCTTTTTTTCACCATGGGTTCATGGTTCAAAAATGCGTGCTGATCGCCCCGCTGATGCGCCCATCGTCTTCGATCACCGCCAACCAGCGCCATTTGTCAAAGGTGGTGCAGGGGTGAGAAATGCCCAGAGCCACGCGGTCGCCCACTTGAGGCCAGACGCCTTCGGCGTCAAACACCATGTGCGCGTGCTGGTCACTCAAGGCCTTGACTTTCCACGATTCGGGCGTGGCCTGTATCGCATTGGCACCACGATGACCGCGCGCTGCCCAGCGCACCGGCATGGGCAAGCATTGGTCAAAAGACAGGTCGCGCCGCCCCGCGCTCAAAATGGCCAGCCCCGGCTCAGGCACCGACTGCACTTTAGTCCATATCTCCAGCGCGGGCTGCAGCGAGGCGCTCAAGCCCTCACGCGCCTCCACCAGCTTCAGGTAACGGGCGTAGTTCCAGTGGTCGTGCGTCACATAGCAACCCGAGCGCAACACGCCTTGCACCGGACGGCTTTTGACCTGGGTTTTGAGCATCGGGATCACCAGATCGAACACGGCCGAGCCACCTGCCGACAACAAGACCTCGTCATCGCCCCACAAGTGCTGTTCATCGATCTGCTGGACCAGCGCCTGCACACCGCGCACCAGGGCGCTGACGGCCTCCATGTCGTGGGCGCTGTCACACTTACCCAGCCCGCCCTCGTAGCACTCCACACCGCCCAAACGCACCACGCCCGACTCGGCCATGGCCTGTGCCAACAGCATGGCTTGTTCGTGGGTGCGACAACCCGTGCGGTAGCCCGCGATGCCCAGCTCCAAAAGCACATCCCAACAACGCGGCTGACCACGCCTTGCGCCCCAGTCGGTCAAGGTCTGCAACTGCGCCAGCGAATCCACCAAAAACCAGACACGCGCTTGCGGGTGCTGCCGCAACAAAAAATCAAGCCCGTCCAGATCGGCATCGGACACCAACTGGTTGGCGATGATGGCGCGCTGCGCACCTGCCGCCAGACCCACGCGCAACTGGTGCACATTGGCAAAAGTCAGGCCCCAGGCCCCGGCTTGCAGTTGCATGCGAAACAACTCGGGCGACATCGTGGTCTTGCCGTGCGGGGCCAGGGCCACGCCTTTGCGCTGCACAAAGTCCTGCATCCAGGCCAAGTTGTGCGTGAGGGCTGGGCGGCGCAGAACGGCCACCGGGTAAGCCAGCGCATCGTCCAGCAAATGCCAGCCGCGCGCGCCCAACTGCGACACCGCGCAAGGCTCGGCCGCCAAGGGGAAGCCTTTGCAAGCAGCGTTCAGTACAAAATCGTGTTCCATGGTTCTGTGCTCCATTCACCGCGTGGACAATCCAACTTCGATTCTCCCACCGCCCACTGAATCTATTTTGCTTTTGTTCGCATGACACACCCCTCCAAAACCCTCGACATCGTGGCCCTCGGCGAAGCCATGGTCGAGTTCAACCAAACCCCAGGCCAAGCCCCCGACGAGGCGCCCATGTACCTTCAGGGATTTGGCGGAGACACCAGCAACGCCGCCATTGCCGCTGCGCGGGCTGGCGCACACGTGGCTTTCCTGAGCCGCTTGGGCACGGACCGCTGGGGCGAGCGCCTCATGGACCTCTGGCAGCGCGAAAACGTGGGCACCACCACCGTGCTGCGCGATACCCAAGCACCTACCGGCATGTACTTTGTCAGCCACGATGCACAAGGCCATCACTTCAGCTACGCCCGTGCCGGATCGGCCGCCAGCCGCATGCAACCGACAGACCTCGCGCACTGGCAAGATACCATCGCCAGCAGCCAGTGGCTTCACCTGTCGGGCATCTCGCTGGCGATCTCAAGCTCAGCCTGCGACACGGCATTTGCCGCCATGCAGCACGCCCGCAACGTCGGCACACAGGTGGCGCTCGACTCCAACTTGCGCTTGTCGCTGTGGCCGCTGGCCCGTGCACAAGCCTGCATCCGCCACGCCGTGGCTCTTTGCGATTTGTTCTTGCCCAGCCTCGAAGACATGACCGCGCTGACAGGCCTCACCCAAGCGCAAGACATCATTGATTGGAGCCATGCACACGGCGCAGCACAGGTGGTGATCAAGCTGGGCGCAGACGGCGCGTTGGCCAGCGACGGCACCCAGCGCCGCAGCGTGCCGGGTTGTGCCGTGCACGCACGGGACGCCACCGGCGCAGGCGACTGTTTTGCGGGCAACCTGTTGGCGCAACTGTCTTCGGACCACAACCTGTGGGACGCCACGGCCTATGCCAACGCCGCAGCCGCCTTATCGGTGCAGGGCATCGGGGCAGTGAGTCCTTTGCCTAGGCGTGATGCGGTGCTGGACCTGCTGAATAAAGGCACACACGCATGAACACCCCCACCGCCACCCAAGCCAGCTCAGACCCGACTGCCCCACAGAGGCCCGTGATCGCCATCGACTGGGGCACCTCCTCGCTGCGCGGCGCGCGGCTGGGGCCCACGGGCCAAGTGCTGGAGTCACGCGAATTTCCACGCGGCATCCTCACCGTGCCCCCCGGCCAATTTGAAGCGGTCTTCCACCAACTCTTTGGCGACTGGATGCAAGCAGAGGGCGCCCTTTGCCTGATCTCGGGCATGGCGGGCAGCCGCCAGGGCTGGCAAGAAGCGCCCTACTGCCCCTGCCCCGCAGGCTTCGCCGAGTTGGGCCAGCGCCTGTTATGGTTGCAGCCCGGGCGCATCGCCTTGGTGCCGGGCTTGAGCTGCACGAGCGCCGACACGCTGCACACCCCCGACGTGATGCGCGGCGAAGAAGTGCAAATCTTTGGTGCGCTGCATCGGGCTGGGCGCGACAGCGCCACCCTGGTGCTGCCGGGCACGCACAGCAAATGGGTGCAAGTGCACAGCGGGCGGGTCGTCCTGTTCCAGACTTTCATGACTGGCGAAGTTTTTGCCGTGATGAGCCAGCACTCGATTTTGGGCAAGACCCTCGACCTGAACGGGGCCTTCAACGAATCGGCTTTTTTGCAAGGCGTGGACCAAAGCCAGCATGCGGGCAGCATGCTGCACCACCTGTTTGCTGTGCGCACCCTGGGCTTGTTTGACCGCCTGAGCGCGGCCCAATTGCCCAGTTACTTGTCGGGCCTGCTGATTGGAGAAGAACTGCGCAGCCAAAGTCTGTCGCCAGCGCAGGATGGGCCCGTGATCCTGATCGGCAGTGATGCCCTCACGCTGCGTTACACCCTGGGCCTGCAACACCTGGGCATCGCCTGCCAAAGCCACGGAGCCGAAGCCACTTGGGCGGGCCTGTTCGCACTGGCCAGCACCTGCCCACACACACAACCCTTCAACCCATGACACGCCACCTTGTGGGAGCCCACCCCGTGGGCGTTGGGCGTGGATCACGCCCTGAAACATTCAACAACACCCCACCATGACACCATCCTCAAACCCCGCCTCGATCCTGGCCCAAGCCATGGCCCAACTCCCCCTGATCGCCATCTTGCGCGGCCTGACTCCTGCCGAAGCTCCGGCCATGGGTGAGGCGCTGGTCAGCAGCGGCTTTGCCATCATCGAGGTGCCTCTCAACTCGCCCGAGCCATTGAAGAGCATCGCCGCACTGACTCAGCAATTTCCGCACACCCTGATCGGCGCAGGCACCGTACTGAACGCGCAGCAGGTCAAGGACGTTCACGCGGCGGGCGGCCGTCTGGTCGTGGCCCCCAACTTCAACCCGGCGGTGGTCGCGCAGGCCTTGGCCCTGAACATGGTGGTGTTGCCCGGCGTGGCCACCCCCACCGAAGCCTTTGCCGCACTCGAGGCAGGCGCCCATGGGCTCAAGCTATTCCCGGCCGAGATGATCACACCCGCCACCGTCAAAGCGATGCGGGCTGTGCTGCCCAAAGCAGCGGCCTTGATGCCGGTGGGCGGCATCACGCCCGAAAACATGGCCGTTTACCGCGCCGCTGGCGCAACAGGTTTTGGTTTGGGTTCGGCCTTGTATGCGCCTGGGCGCAGTGCTGAGCTGGTGCACGAAAAGGCAGCGGCATTTGTGCGGACCTGGCAAGCCACCTGAGGCCATGAAAGGCACAGGGTCTGGGTCTTTGAAGATCAGGGCAACCGAGTCATGGCCGTGTCGTAAACCAAATTTTTATCGCCTTTGCCCACGGCGATAACAGTGACAAAAATAGTGTCGTCATCCACCCCGTACAACAACCTGTACCCGGCCTGTCGCAACTTGATCTTGTAGCAATCGGGCATGTTGGACAAAGCCGCAGATGGCAACCGAGACTCTTGCAATCGTTCCAGCAGTTTTTTCTTGATCGGCGCTTTAACGCTGCCATCCAACTTTTGCCATTCGGCCCAGGCCAGCTCGTGAAAGCGCAGCTTAAAGGTCATCGGGGTTGATCTCGATGAAAGGGCCATCGGCGCGCTGACGAACCAGCTGTGCGTCTTGCAAATCTTCGAGTTGGTTGAGCAACCTCTCAAAATACGCCGCAGGCACCAAGTAGGCCTCTGGCCGGTTGTGGTTGAGTACCGCTACCGGTTCATCGTCGGCTTGCGCCAAGATGCTGGCGTAATGGCGTTTGAGTTCGGTGACGCTGATGCTGTTTTTGCTGAGAATAGTGTCCATAGGAGACCTCCTGGTCATAAAAGACATTTTATGTGGCACTCATTTTGACATTAAATAAAATGTCTTTTATGACGCCTTTTAAGCCTTTTCCCCCAGCCGCCCATCCCGGAAATCCGCCAAGGCTTGGTAAATTTCCTCCTTGGTGTTCATCACAAACGGGCCGTATTGCACGATGGGCTGTTTGAGCGGTTGGCCCGCCACCAGAATCAATTTCGCTTCGGCACTGGTTTCAATCACCACGCCGTCGGCCTGCGCGGTGTTGACCAAAATGGCCATACGTTGCAAGGGCACGGCTTGCCCTGCGATGCGCACCTCGCCCCGGTACACGTACACAAAGGCGTTGTGCCCAGCGGGCAGGGTTTGCTCAAAAGTTGAACCCTCAGGCATGTGCAGGTCCAGAAACAATGGCTGCGTGATCTCGCGGGACACCGCACCCTGCACGCCGTGGCTGGCACCGGCGATCACCGTCACGGCCACGCCCTGCGGCGTCTGAAACTGCGGCAGCTGGTCGTTTTGAAAATCGCGGTACCAAGGCGCGTTCATCTTTTCGCTGCTGTGCAGGTTCAGCCAGAGCTGAAAGCCCTCCATCACGCCATCGGCTTGCTGCGGTATTTCGGAATGGATCACCCCCTGGCCTGCGGTCATCCATTGCACACCACCGTTTTGCAGCAGGCCTTCATTACCCGCGCTGTCGCGGTGCAGCATGCGCCCGGCGATCATGTAGGTCACGGTTTCAAAACCCCGGTGCGGGTGGTCCGGAAATCCCGCGATGTAGTCGTCTGGCTTGTCGCTGCCAAAAGCGTCCAGCATCAAAAACGGGTCGAGTCGGTGCTGCAGGTCTTGAGTGAGGATGCGGCTGAGCTTGACGCCCGCGCCGTCTGAGGTGGCCTGGCCGGTGACCAGGCGCTCGATGGTGCGCGAGACATTCACGGCATGCGGATTAGCAGCTTGTGTCACAACCGATCCTTTTCAAAAAACCAAACGATCAACGGGGACGGTGCAAGGCGCAGATCTTGTTGCCGTCGGGGTCGCGCAGGTAGGCCAAATAAAGCTTGCCAGCTGGGCCTTCACGCAAACCGGGCGGGTCTTCGCAGTGGGTGCCGCCGGTGGCCACCCCGGCTGCATGGAAGGCATCGGCTTGCTCGACCGAAGTGGCCGTGAAGCCAATGGTGCTGCCGTTGCCGTGGCAAGCTGCCTCGCCGTTGATGGGCGTGGTGATGGCAAAGGTGCCGGTGGGGCTGCGGTAAAAGTACCGCTTGTTGTTGGCAAAACCTGGGCCATAGCCTAGCGTACCCAACACTGCGTCGTAAAACTTTTTGGAAACTTCCAGGTCATTCACACCGACCATCACATGACTGAACATTGCTATCTCCATGTAAACCCGTTGCCGGGTAAATTTATAGAGTAGACATGTTAGCGGATGCCGCCCAGGCAGGCAGCGCGCCCACCCTTTCAACCCTAAATCAACCCCAACTCAAGCCTGCTTCAAACTCTGCAAGCAGGCATGCGCAGGCCCGTCCCACTGCGGCGGCAGCTGGTGTTTGGCTTGCAAATAATGGTGGGTATAAACGTCCAAGTAGGCCTGAAGGGTTTCGGCTGCGTGCGCCTCACCCGCCAGCTCAAGGCACATGGCGGCCACTTCGCTGGTGCAAAAGTGGTCATCTCTCTTGGAGCGGCGCAACTGGTAACGCGAGACCTGCTCAGGATTCAGGCTGAGCACAGGCAAGGCGTTCAGGTAAGGGCTCTTGCGGAACATTTTGCGCGCTTCGGGCCAGGTGGCGTCGAGCAGGATGAACAGCGGGCGCTGACCGGCGGGCATGTAAGGCACCTCGCTGACCACCCGCTCGGGCGCCACAAATTCGCCCGGAAACACCACAAAGGCCTGCCACTGCGGATCGGCCAGCAGGGCCTGCAAAGCCGGGTCTAACTCGGTGCGGGCCCAGCCAAAGGCAAAAGTGTCGGGCACCACATCGGCGATCAGCCAGCCGGTGTTGCTGGGCTTGAGGGGTTCAATATCGGCCATGAGCAAACACATGCCCGATTGGGTGGCCAACTCGGGTCGCACACCGCACAGGCAGTGACTGGGCACCAAGCGACAGCCGGGGCAACGCTCGCCCTTGATACCGCCACGGGCCAAGAAAGGTTTGGCGCTGCGGGCCAGGCGTTCAGCGCGCAAGCGCGAGACGGCGTGGGGCGCTTTCAAAGCCGAGGCTGTCTTCAAGCCGCAGGCGTGGCCATGCGCAGTCGACGGGCCGCCTCTTCGTCACGCGCATCGTCGATTTCGCGCAGCACGGCCGCCATGTCCACGTTGGCAGTCGACCGCTCAAAACGACCGGTGAGCGGTGTTTCGTTGCTCAGCAATCCCGCTTGGTACAGGCTCCAGATTTCAGGGCCAAAGTCGGTCTTCAAAAGTGCTGGGGCAAATTGTCCGAAAAAGTCGCGCAGGTTGCCCACATCGCGCAGCAGCATGCGCTGGGCGTGGTTGTTGCCGGCCGCGTCCACCGCTTGCGGCAGGTCGATGATGACGGGCTCGTCCACCCCTGGCTGATCGCCCTCGCCCGGGATGTGCGCCAACAAAATGTTGAACTCTGACAAGTCGCCATGCACCACGCCGGCGCACAGCATGCGCACCACCTCGCCAATCAGGGTGGCGTGGTGCTGCAGGGCTTGCGCGGGGGTGAAGGCCACATCGTTCAGGCGCGGAGCAGCGTCACCCTGCGCGTCGGTGACCAGCTCCATGAGCAGCACACCGTCAAAAAAATTGAAGGGCCGGGGCACACGCACACCGGCTGCGGCCAGGCGGTACAGCGCATCGACCTCGGCGCTTTGCCAGGCGGCTTCTTGCTCCTGGCGGCCAAACTTGCTGCCCTTGGCCATGGCGCGGGCCGAGCGCGAGTTCTTGACTTTGCGGTTTTCGGTGTAGTCCACCGCTTGCCTAAAACTGCGGTGGGTGGCCTCTTTGTAGATCTTGGCGCAGCGGGTCTCGTCGCCGCAGCGCACCACAAAGACCATGGCCTCTTTGCCACTCATGAGCTGACGCACCACGGTGTCGATCAGGCCCTCTTCGACCAGGATCTGCAGCCTCGGTGGTGCTTTCATCGGGCGGCTTCAGTGTTCAAGCAAGGCCCAGCCGGCGTGCTGGTTGGCCTTGTTGTTTTCGTATTCCCAGGCTTCGCCGCAGCGGTCGCAGCGGTAGCGGGTGAAGCTGGCCTGGCCGTTGCCACGGTCTTCACGGCTGTGGGTGCCTTGCACCAGCTCGGCGTGGCCAGGGGCTTTGCGCCAGTGGCGCTGAATGCCCGCGCAGGGTTCGCACAAATCGGGGGCAGCAGGCTTGGGCGCGCTGGGGGTTGACGGGGTCATGAGGGGAAGTTTCCTGGACAATGCCTTTAAAGGCGATGCCTGCATTGTCGCCGCCCCGGGGTATTGCAGCACCCTGGCTTGACACAGATCGCCAAATAGATGGCCCCCGCTTGAAAGTGACAGCCCGCCGCACCAGACTGTGGCAGCATGCCTCACCCATTGATGCAATCGCTAGGAGACCAAAACATGCCCACCCCACATACCCTGTCCAACGCCCTTTCCTTTGGCCTGCAAGGCCGCGTGGTCATCGTCACCGGCGCGGCCAACGGCATTGGCGAAGCCTGCGCGCGCCGATTTGCTGGTGAAGGTGCCCATGTGGTGTTGGCCGATGTGAACAGCGAGCGCGGCGCTGCCGTGGCGAACGAATTGCGCAGCGCTGGCCACAGCGCAGGCTTCATGGCCTGCGACGTCTCGCGCAAAGCCGATGTGGACGCTCTGGTGGACCATGTGCTGCAGGCCTTTGGCCGCATCGACGTGCTGGTCAACAACGCGGGCATCTTCAAGGCCGCCGACTTTCTGGACGTGACAGAAGAAGACTTTGATACGGTGATCAACGTGAACATCAAGGGCTCATTCCTGATGGGCCAGGCCGCAGCCCGTGCCATGAAAAGCACCGGGGGCGGTTCGATTGTCAACATGAGCTCGGTCAACGCGGTGCTGGCCATCCCCAACATCGCCAGCTACAACGTGAGCAAAGGCGGAATCAACCAGCTCACCCGTGCCATGTCGCTGGCCCTGGCCGACTTCGGCATCCGCGTGAACGCGGTGGCACCTGGCACGATTGCCACCGAACTGGCCCGCCAAGCGGTGCTGACCAGCGAGGCTGCCGAAAAGAAAATCATGATGCGCACGCCCATGAAGCGCCTGGGCGAGCCCGACGAGGTGGCCAAGGTGGTGGCCTTTTTGGCCAGCGATGCGGCCAGCTACATCACCGGCGAAATCGTCACCGTGGACGGCGGGCGCATGGCGCTCAATTACACCGTGCCGGTTTGAAGAAAGTCCCATGTTGTGAACACAACTTCTTCCCGCCTCGACGCCTGGTTGGCGCAAGAAAAAGACATACGCCAGCGGCTGGATGCAGGCGCTGGGCCCGGAGTGGCTCGCCCGGACCAGGTGGCCGGCAAGACCGGTTTGGAGGTCATGCAAGGCCTGCTGAATGGCGAACTGCCCTACGCCAGCATCGCCAAAACACTCGACTTTGTGCTCATCGAGGTCAGCGCCGGCCAAGCCATTTTTCAAGGCACGCCAGGCTTGAACCACATGAACCCGCTGGGCACGGTGCACGGCGGCTGGTTTGCCACCTTGCTCGACTCGGCCCTGGGCTGCGCCGTCCACACCATGATGCCGCCAGGCCGCGACTACACCACGGCCGACCTGAGCGTCAAACTCGTCAAAGCCCTCACTCCCAAAGTGCAGCGCGTGCGGGCCATTGGCCAAGTGGTGCACTGCGGCCGCCAGTTGGCCACCGCCGAAGCCCGGCTGGTCGGGCCCGATGGCACCCTGTACGCCCATGCCAGCACCGCCTGCCTTGTTTTTGAAATGCCTTCTTCAACCCCTGGAACCCGACCATGAGACTCCTACACACCATGCTGCGCGTGGGCAACCTACAGCGCTCGATTGACTTTTACACCCAGGTGCTGGGCATGACACTGCTGCGCACCTCGGAAAACCCCGAGTACAAATACTCACTGGCTTTTGTGGGTTACGGCAACAACCCGGATCACGCCGAACTGGAGCTGACCTACAACTGGGGCACGGAAAGCTACGACATGGGCACGGCCTATGGCCACATCGCTCTGGGTGTGACTGATGCGTATGCCGCTTGCGACAAGATCAAGGCCGCAGGCGGCAAGGTCACGCGCGAAGCCGGGCCGGTCAAAGGCGGCAGCACCGTGATCGCCTTTGTGACCGACCCCGATGGTTACAAGGTCGAGCTGATCCAGCGGGCTGAATAAGCAAGTGGTCAGGGTCTGCGCTGAAACGGTGGACACAATTGGCCCACTGTCACCCCAGACTTGTACACCCACTGTCACCCCCGACTTGATCGGGGGTCCATGCCTTCGACTGCCATGGATACCCGGTCAAGCTGGGTATGACATAACGGGAGGGCATGACGAATTCGAAATCAGCGCGACAGATGGCTTGCCTCGCGTGCCAGCGCTTCGATGCGTGCCCAGTTGCCTTGGGCCAGCGCATCGGCGGGCACCAGCCATGAGCCGCCCACACAAGCCACATTGGGCAGGCTTAAAAACTCCAAGGCATTGCCTGGGGTCACACCGCCCGTGGGGCAAAACTTCACATCAAAGAACGGGCCGCTCCAGGCCTTGAGCATGGCAGGGCCGCCCGCTTGCATGGCAGGGAAGAATTTGAGTTCGGTGTAACCGTCTTCTTGGGCCATCATGATTTCGCTGCCGGTGGCCACACCGGGCAGCAATGACAAACCGTGGTCGCGGCAAGCTTGGCCGACTGTCTTGGTGTAGCCGGGGCTTACCGCAAAACGGGCACCGGCTTTGGCGGCTGCTGCGGCGTCAGCTGGGCTGCGCACCGTGCCGGCACCGACCACGGCGCCCTCCACTTCCTTGGCAATCGCTTCCATGCAGGCCAGGGCCTGCGGGGTGCGCAAGGTGACTTCGAGCATGCGGATACCGCCAGCCACCAGCGCACGCGCCATGGGCACTGCGTGTGCCACATCGTGCAACACGATCACCGGGATCACCGGGGCGTCTTGCATCACTTGCAGAGCGGTCAAGTTTCCATTCAGATTCACAGCCATGTGCAGGCTCCTTCTTCGGCTTTGAGCGCATTGCGGCGCATATTGGCAAACAGTTCACGGCCCATGCCCACGCCATTGGCAACGCGCAGCTCGGCGGGCATGGGGGCCAGTGGGCGGGCGGCCCATTCGGCCCCACTGACCAGCACTTGCAGGGTGCCCGCCACGCCATCGAGGCGGATCACATCACCGTCTTGCACCTTGGCCAACGGGCCACCGGCTGCGGCTTCGGGCGAGACGTGGATGGCGGCAGGTACTTTGCCCGAGGCACCGCTCATGCGGCCATCGGTGACCAGTGCCACCTTGAAGCCCTTGCCTTGCAGCACGGCCAGCGGTGGCGTGAGTTTGTGCAGCTCGGGCATGCCGTTGGCTTGCGGGCCTTGCCAGCGCACCACACACACAACATCGCGGTCCAGCTCACCCGCCTGGAACGCAGCATGCAGTTCATCTTGCGAACCGAAGACCCGTGCTGGCGCTTCGATCACATGCAGTGCCTCGGGCACGGCCGAAATTTTGATCACGCTGCGGCCCAAATTGCCTTGCAACAATTTCAAACCCCCGGTGGTGCTGAACGGGCTGGACGTCGGGCGCACCACGGTGTCGTCTTGGCTGGCCCCGATGTCGTTCCAAACCAATTGCCCGTCTTGCGAAGATGGCATGCGGGTGAATTCACGCAGGCCGCCAGCGCGCACCGTCAGCACATCGGCGTGCATCAGCCCGGCATCCAACAACTCGCGGATCACATAGCCCGGGCCACCCGCAGCCTGGAATTGGTTCACATCGGCGCTGCCGTTGGGGTACACGCGGGTGAGCAGCGGCACCACATCCGACAAGGCCGAAAAATCGTCCCAGTCGATCACGATGCCCGCCGCACGCGCCACCGCCACCCAGTGAATCAGGTGGTTGGTCGAGCCGCCCGTGGCCAGCAGGGCCACCATGGCATTGACGATGCAGCGCTCGTCCACCAGTCGTCCGATGGGGGTGAAGTTTTGGCCCTTGACCAGCGCCAGCACGGTGCGGGCGGCTTCGCGGGTCAGCTCTTGGCGCACGCCATCGCCCGGGTTGATGAAGGCCGTGCCCGGCACCTGCAGGCCCATGGCTTCGAGCAGCATCTGGTTGCTGTTGGCCGTGCCGTAAAAGGTGCAGGTGCCTTCGCCGTGATAGGCCTTCGATTCGGCTTCGAGCAATTCGGGGCGGCCCACCAGCCCAAGAGCTGCTTGTTCACGCACCTTGGATTTTTCGTGGTTGGACAGGCCGCTGGTCATGGGGCCAGCAGGCACAAAAACCGTGGGCAAATGGCCAAACTGCAAAGCGCCGATCAGAAGACCCGGCACGATTTTGTCGCATACACCCAGCATCAAGGCGGCGTCGAACACATCGTGGCTGAGCGAGACGGCCGTGGACATGGCGATCACGTCGCGGCTGAACAGGCTCAGCTCCATGCCCGGCGTGCCCTGAGTCACGCCATCGCACATGGCGGGCACGCCTCCGGCCACCTGGGCCGTGGCGCCCAGCTTGCGGGCTTCGTCCTTGATCAGGTCCGGGTAATGCTGCAGCGGGGCGTGGGCCGACAGCAGGTCGTTGTAAGCGTTGACGATGCCGATGTTGGGCGCGCGCGGAGCCACCACTTTGATCTTCTCCAGTGCCGTGGCGCGGCTCTTGTCGCCCTCGGGCATGGCGGCAAAGGCGTGGGCCACGTTGGCGCATCCCAGGCGCTGAGCACCGGGGTCCCGACTGGCGGCAGCCTCGACTTGCTGCAAATAAGCTTGGCGGGTGGGTCTGCTGCGCTCGGTGATGCGGGCTGTGACGGCCACCAAAGTCGGGTGAAGTGTCATGTTTTGACGCCGGATGAGGCGTGGTAACTAAATTACATGACCGATGGTAACCGCGTTCCCCTGCTTTAGCGCGTTTGGCAAGTTACGGACAGGGTACAACTTACTGAAGACAGCTGAGCGCCGTAAAAAAACCCGCTAAGGCGGGTTTTTGGCAGGCCCGTGACGCCCTACTTGGCAGCGGATGCGTTCGCGGCGGCGGGCGCTGCAGAGGCTTCAGCTGCGGGCGCTGATGCGTCTGCTGCTGGCGCAGAAGCTTCGGCTACTGGCGCTGATACTGCCGCTGGCACTGCCGGTGCTGTTTTTTTGCTTTTGGCAATGCCAAAGCCGACTGCCAGGCCCACGGCCAGCAAGACTGCTGCGGCAACAACGGCCAAAGCCACGGGTTGGTTGTCATCTTCTTGGGTCGACATGGGTTTTTTCTCCGAAAATAATGGGAATATTGTAATAGGGCCTCGTTGCACATGACCGACATCCAAGCCGTCACAGCCCAAGCGCCAGCCGCTGACATTAGCCCCACGCACTTCAAGGGCGATTTGCTCGACCACTTCAGGGCGCAAACCGCCGGCCAAGATTTGTGGGTGTTTGGCTACGCCTCTCTTTTGTGGCGCCCCGAGTTCGAAGCGCAGGAGCAGCACCTCTCACGCGTTTGGGGGTGGCACCGCGCCCTGAAAATGTGGAGCCGTCTGAACCGGGGCAGCCCCGAGTGCCCAGGTTTGGTGTTTGCCTTGTTGCCCGGCGGCAGTTGCCAAGGCGTGGCTTACCGAGTGGCCCGAGACCAGGCCGACGCGGTATTGGTGCGGTTGTGGGAGCGGGAAATGCCCATGGATATTTACACCCCCAGCTGGCTGCCCTGCGCCACCCCACAAGGCACGGTACGGGCCTTGGCCTTCACATTGCCCCGCAGCAGCCCCAGCTACACCGGGCACTTATCAGCCGAGAGCTATCGGCAAATTTTTCAGCAAGCTTGCGGCCGCTTTGGCACCACGCTGGACTATGCCTTGCAGACCTACCGCAGCCTGCAAGACCACGGCATCGAAGACCGGGCCTTAGCGACTTTGCTCCGCCACGCCGACTGACTCCATATACTTGCACCATGAACATCGCCGACCTGCGCAAGAGCTACGAAAAAGCAGAGCTCAACGAAAACGCCTCCCACGCCGACCCCTTGAAGCAATTTGAGCAATGGCTGCAAGAGGCCATCACCTCCGAAGTGCCCGAACCCAACGCCATGACGCTGGCCACCGTGGCCAGCAACCTGCGCCCCAGTACGCGGGTGGTGCTGATCAAAGGCTGTGATGCGCGCGGCATCGTCTGGTACACCAATTACGACAGCCAAAAAGGCCAAGAGCTTGCGGGCAACCCCTTTGCAGCGCTGCAGTTCCACTGGGTTGAGCTTGAACGCGTGGTGCGCATCGAAGGCCGGGTCGAAAAGGTCAGCGACGAAGAAAGCGACGCTTATTTCCACAGCCGACCACTCGATTCACGCATTGGCGCATGGGCTTCACCACAAAGCCAGGTTATCGACGGGCGCACCGTGCTGGTGACCAACGCTGCCAAATACGCAGCGCAATTCATGCTGCAGCCGCCCCGCCCACCCCACTGGGGTGGCTACCGGTTGGTGCCTGACCAATGGCAGTTTTGGCAAGGCCGCAAAAGCCGTTTGCATGACCGCTTGCGTTACACACCCGCAGGCGATCAGTGGCTACGCGAGCGACTGGCCCCCTGAAGCGCTTACGACGAACAAGCACCACACGGCACTGCGCCTGGCTGTCCTGGTGAGATTAGGCTGGTAACAAGGGCAGCAAGGCCATGGTAATAGAGATGCCCAACAGGGCCATCAGCGTGGAGATGGCCACGGCAGCAGTGACAGTGTCTTCTGCCTTGTGGTAACGCTGCGAGAACAAAAACACGTTGGCTCCAATGGGCAAAGCGGCGACCACCACCATCACCGACAAGGCCAGCCCGCGCATGCCCAAAGCCCAACCCACAGCCAGCATGAGAGCGGGGTGCAAAACGGTCTTGACCAAAGACAACCGCACAACTGCTGAGAGGTTTTTGCCCACGGGGGTTTGCGACAGTGTGATGCCCACCAGCACCAGTGCGATGGGGCCAAAGGCGCTGCCCAGCAATTGCAAAGGTTTGTCAATGACCGGGTGCAGACCCCAGCCGCTTTGCGCATACAGCAGGCCCACGATGATGGGCAACGGCACCGGGTGCAACACCGCGCTGCGGATGGCCTGGCCCACAGTGCGCCACAGCTGCCCTTTTTGGCCAGAAGCAGCGGCTTGCTCGCTGGCCATTTGCAACTCCAGCACCACGGTGGCCATGGTCAGCAGCAACAGCGCATGCAAGGAGATGAGGGTGAACAACAAAACCTGGCCCGCCTCACCATAGGCCAGGCTTATCAGGGGCACGCCGATCATCAAGGTGTTGCTGAAGATGCCGGCCAACGCCAACACCGAAGCGCGCGAATCGCGACCATAGGCGACCAACATGGCAAAAAACAGCACCGCCGCCACCAAAAAGTATTGGAACACCGGGCGCATGTCCAGGCGCTCCAGGTGCACCGAACTCATGGTGCGAAACAGCAGCGCTGGCGTCAGCACCAGAAACACCAGGTTGGACAAATCGCTCACCGACTCGGGCCGCATGAGCTTGGCCTTGCCCGCGACAAAGCCCATCAAGATGAGCAGCACCACGGGCAAAAGAGAGGACATGACGGGATGATCAAGGTTCATCCCTGGATTATCTCGGTAAGCCAGCCCTCTCGAACGGCGGAAACCAAGTAGCGCCGCCCCTTAGGCGACGCCACGCAGGCCATCAAAACGTGGCCTGAACCCCCAACTTGAAGCTGCGACCCGGCAAAGGCGACTTGCCAAAGGCCGTGCTCGTGAGGATGGAACTGGCACTGTAGGCCAGTTGGTCGGTAAGGTTGTCCAGGCGGGCAAACCAATTGAGCACCGTGGCGTCCAGCTTTTGGCGGTAAGACACGCTGGCGCTGACCAGGGTGTACGACCCCGTGGCCACGCTGCCTTCGGGCACACGCTTTTGCTCAGCATGCCAGTCAGCGCCCAGCTTGGCACTCCAAGGGCCTTGGCCATGGACCAGCGTCGCGCCCACACGCAAGGGTGCGATGCGCGGCAAGGGCTCGCCGGTACTGCTGTGGGTGGCCCGCACGGTGTCGGCACGCCAATCCAAATCGAGCGTCGAAGTGCTTTGCCACAGGCGTTGGCGGCCACTGGCTTCCAAGCCCCTGAATTGGGCTTTGACGCCTTGGTAAATTTGCACCGGCAAACCGTCCTCCATATTCAGGGTGTTCATCAGGCCAATGTAGTTGGCAAATTGACTGGCAAAGGCGGTCACATTCCAGCGATTCGGGCCGAATTTCCATTCCAAACCCGCATCGAAGCTCTTGGACTTTTCCAAGCCCAGGTCTTTGTTGCCGACTTCCCATGCATGGGTGGCCAGGTGGGGGCCATTGGCAAACAACTCATAGTCTTTGGGCGCACGCTGCGACAAAGCCGCATTGCTGGTCAAAGACCAATTGGGCGACAACTTAAAGACCGCCCCAGCGGCCACACTGAAGGGGGTGAATTTTTTGGCACCAATGCCCTCGTCAAAACGGTCCAGCTCGGGGTTGCCCAAGGATTCGACCCGCACCGACTCCCAACGCGCCCCCGTCGTGACTTGGCCCCAGGCGGTGGGCAGCTCTTCGTGCACAAAAAGGGCTTGGCTACGTGTGCGGCTGAAGGGCGCAAAGGCTTCGTCACCCACCGCAGAAAAGCGGCTCGATTCAGTCTGCACACCGAGCACACCTTGCCAACCGGACAGCGCGCGATGGCGCGCCTCGATGCGCAGGTCTTGCCCCTTGTTTGAAAAAACGGTTTCAGGCCCACCGTTGAAAAACTCGGTATGCCGGTAATCGGTGTGGCTCAGGCGGGCTTTGACGCTGTCAAACCAGCCCGGCAGTTGGCGCACTTGCCCCTCCAGCGCGTAGCGGGTGGTCTTCATGCCAATCGTCACTTCGTCTTCGGCCACGGTGCCGTAATCGCTTTGGTAGGTGTTGACCGATGCGCCCAAATAGCCGTGGTCCCAGAAGGTGCTGGCTCCGAAAGCGCCACCCCGGGCGGTGCTGGCCGAATTGCAGATGCGCCGGGCGTTGGCAGGCGAGCCGGGTTTTGTGCAGTCGAGCGATACCGGCACCCGCACATCGCCTGTGCGGCGGTCAAAACCGTCCAGGTGCAGGGCGAAGCGTTCGTTACCCGCCTCCACCAAACCGGACACGCTGCGCTCGTCATTGCCAGTGCCCGCCTGCAGCTGGGCTTTGCCCAGCACGCCCGAGATCGGCGCGCGCGGGATGCGGTTGTCGATCACGTTGACCACGCCGCCCACGGCGCTGCCACCATAGAGCAAGGCGGCTGGGCCGCGCAAGACCTCGATGCGGTCGGTGGACAGCACGTCCAAAGGCACCGCATGGTCATAACTGAGCGCAGAGGCGTCCAGGCTGGAGGCGCTGTTGTTCAGCACCCGGATGCGGTCGCCATC
>Ga0247843_1005287_pt1 | contig 18120 bp, 14 predicted proteins | sample LaCruzMarch2017__FD_192420 | JGI IMG/M metagenome (GOLD analysis project Ga0247843, IMG submission 192420) | Freshwater microbial communities from meromictic Lake La Cruz, Castile-La Mancha, Spain - LaCruzMarch2017_8m | ecosystem: Environmental > Aquatic > Freshwater > Lake | place: Spain...
GTATTTGAAACAAATTTTGTGAGGTAAAAACTTATAATATCACCAATTGCAATACCATATATCACAAGTGCTAAATTGGTAGCTACAAGTACTGTACTAATAAATTCATTGGGTTTTTTAATATATCTAGTTAACCATTTTCCGCCAAAGGAGCCATGTTTACTTTTTAGTTCTATTCTAAGTTTATTGGCTGAAATAAAAGCAATTTCCATTCCTGAAAAGAACCCAATCGTAATGAGACAAAAAAGCACAACAATCCATGAACTAAATTCAGGTGGCGTAAGAAGAGTAAGTATTGCAGGGAGAGGGTCAACCATTATTCGAATATACTTATTTAAAATTATTTATTAAAGTAGAAAGGTGTTTTGCATTCTTTTTTTAGGATTGCTAATTGTAAATTTGTTCATTAATGAAAACTGTTGGGATAATCGGAGGGGGCCAATTGGGATTAATGTTGATAGAAGCAGCAAAATCCTCTGGATTAGATGCGGAATATTATATTTTAGAGAGTCAATTAGATTGTCCTGCCGCCAAAGTTGCAGATAAAGTATTGATAGGAAATATTATAGATTATAATGCCATATTGGAATTTTCAAACCACGTTGATATTATTACTTGGGAAATTGAACACATAAATGTCGAGGCATTGTTGTTTTTGAGTCGACAAGGTAAATTAATCATCCCGCATCCAGAAGTTTTGGAAATAATTAAAGACAAGGGAGTTCAAAAACAATTTTATAAAAATCACAATTTACCAACTGCGCCATTTTTGATTGTTGATTGGACGATTTCCATTCAAGAGCAAATGGATGTTTTAAATGGAGATTTGTTGGTCGTAAAATTTAGAACTGGTGGGTACGATGGCAAAGGTGTTTTGATTATGACCAAGACAGAATTTTTGGAGGATGCTTTTCTCTTTGGTAAAGATATATTGATTGAACAATATGCAGACGATGCAACTGAAATATCTGTTATAGTTGCTGTTGGTCAAGATGGGAACTTGGTAACGTTTCCAAGCATAGAAATGTATTTTAACTCAAACAGTAATTTGGTTGAATTTTTATTTTCACCCGCACAAATTTCTGAAGAATCCGACATTCACTCAAAGGAAATTGCAATTTCGGCAGTAAAAGCATTAAAATCGGCTGGATTGTTTGCCGTAGAACTGTTTTTATTCAAAGATGGAGTTATCTGGATTAACGAAATTGCACCGAGGCCGCACAACAGTGGACATCACACCATAGAGGGCTGTGTTACCAGTCAATTTTTGCAGTTGAACAATATTTTGTTAGATAGAAAATTGGGAGACACTTCTTTAATTAAACCTAGTGCAATGATTAACATTGTCGGTCCAGAAGACTTTGAAGGGACTTATAAATATGCGCACATTGATTGGCTAAATTCACAGAAAGGCTGTTTTTTACACGATTACGGTAAAACCTTAAGTAAAGCCAATAGGAAACTAGGGCACATTACGGTAATGTCTGAAAATATGGAACAGTTAATTCAAAAATGCGAAACAGTGAAAGGGTTTATTTCGGTTAAACCGTCATAATTTCCTTTTCTTTATCCGTCAATAAATCTTCTGTCTTTTTAATAAAAGAATCAACCAATTTTTGAACTCTGTCTTCACCTTCAACCATAGCATCTTCACTAACCCCATCGGCTTTTAGTTTTCTAATTTTTTCGTTGGCTTCTTTTCTATAGTTGCGAATACCCACTTTTGAATTTTCAGACTCTACTTTGGCTCTTTTTGCCAATTCTTTTCTCCGCTCTTCTGTAACCGGAGGAATATTAATACGGATAGACTCACCATCATTTTGAGGTGCAAATCCAAGATTGCTATTTATAATGGCTGTTTCTATAGGTCTTATCAAAGATTTATCCCAAGCTTGAATCATTATAGTTCTGGCATCGGGGGTGTTAACATTTGCTACCTGACTTATTGGAGTTGCCGCGCCATAATATTCAACCATAACACTGTCTAGCATATCAGGACTAGCCTTTCCAGCGCGAATGCGTTGAAACTCGGTGGTGGTATGTCCCAGGTTTTTTTCTAGTTGAGACTTCAGTCTATCAATGATTTCATTTACACTGCTCATATCGCAAAAATATTGAAATTAAGTGAAGGATTTAATAGGCTCTTTCTTTTTTTCCTTCGTAATAGTATAAAAAGGACCTATTTGAAACAGCAACACCGCCAGGAGTTGGATAATTTCCGGTAAAATACCAATCACCAAGGTCGTTTGGACAGGCTAAATGTAAATTGTCTACTGTTTGAAAAAGAATGTTAAATTCGGCTCTAAGGTTAGTTGGTTTTACTATATCGGCAATTTTTTTAGATATTTCGTCGTTTGTTAATCCATCATATAATTTCTGAACTACATTTATTTGTTCTGCCACTGGTTTTGACAATTCAATTTTGGCCAGGTTGTAAATATCGTGAATTAGTTGCTCATTGTTATTTTCTTTATGGATGGAAATTGCGGCCTGAAAAGCGGCAAAATCACCAAGTTTACTCATATCGATTCCATAACAATCTGGGTATCTTATTTGAGGTGCAGAGCTAATAAGAATGATTCTTTTAGGCTCTAATCGATCTAGAATCCTTAAGATACTGGTTCGCAATGTAGTTCCTCTTACGACGCTGTCATCCATAATTACAAGTGTATCTTGCCATGATTTAACGACGCCGTAAGTAATATCATAAACATGTTCAACAAGGTCTTCTCTATCCGTATCGTTTGTGATAAATGTCCGCATTTTCACATCCTTTACAAGAATTTTTTCTCGTCTAGGCCTCCAAGATAAAATTTCATCCACTCTTTCTGGATTGTTAATTACGTCTACACTTTTCAATGCTTCGGCTTGAAGTACTCTGCGTATTTCATGAATGCCATCAATTAGGCCGTAAAAACTTGTGGATGCAGTATTAGGAACATAGCTAAATACAGTATTAACCAAGTCGTTTCCCAGCATTTCCATTGCAGGTTTGGCTAGCAATCTACCGAGTTCTTTTCGTTCGGCGTAAATGGCTTGGTCATTTCCACGGGAAAAATATATGCGTTCAAAACTACAACTCAGGCGCTGTAAAGGGGGGATAATTTCTTCTTCAGAGAATGATCCATCTTTTTTTATGATTAAAGCGTTGCCGGGGCCGAGTTCTTTAACATCTTCAGGATAAACGTTAAATGCCATTTGAATGGCTGCCCTTTCACTTGCCACCACTACCACTTCATCATCGCAATAATAATGAGAGGGACGTATGCCTGATGGATCACGAATTATAAACGCATCGCCATGTCCTAACATACCCACCATATTAAATCCGCCATCTATGTTTTTAAATGTTCGTTTTAATATTCTGGAGATGGAGATTTCTTCTTTTATTTTTTCAGAAATTTCAAGGTTAGAGAATCCTTGTGATTTGTAGATACTAAAGAGCCTTTCATTTTCTTCATCAATGAAATGACCCAATTTTTCGAGCATTAAAACATTGTCACTTTTTTCTTTAGGTTGTTGACCCAAGGAAATTAAGTTTTGAAATAATTCTTCGGTGTTGGTTATGTTATAATTGCCGGCAAGCATTAGATTTCTTGCCATCCAATTGTTTTGTCTTAAGAAGGGATGGATATTTTCGATTGAGTTTCCGCCATAGGTGCCATAACGAAGGTGACCCAATAGCAGTTCCCCTGCATAGGGATAATTCTGTTTCAGGTAATCTAAATCTTCCTTAAATTCATCGGGGATTTCTAAAAGTGCTTTTGTAACAGCATCAAAAATATCTGGCAGTGCTGTTTTGGTTGCACTCCTTTGCCTAGCTAGATATCTTTTTCCAAAATCAGGATTTAATTTTACAATTCCTATCCCAGCACCATCTTGCCCACGATTAAGCTGTTTGGTCATAAGGAATTGCAGTTTATGGATACCATACCAGTAGGTACCATATTTTTCTTTGTAGTAGGAAAGGGGTTTTCTCAAACGGATAAACGCCACCCCACATTCGTGCTTAATTGCGTCACTCATGTGTAGTCAATGCAAATTTAAGCAATACTGTTGGATTTATGAGGAATTAAAAATCGTATTTTCAGGTTTATTCTTATTTTTGTGTTCATTAATACACATTAAAACCATGGCAATTAGAGAACCATTTAATTTAAAAAATTGGATAGACGAGAATAAACATTTGTTAAAACCCCCGGTTGCCAATAAAAATTTATATCCTGAAGGGACAGATTATATTGTGATGGTAGTGGGTGGACCAAATTCACGGAAAGATTACCATTTTAATGAAACAGAAGAGTTGTTTTATCAGTTAGAGGGTGAAATTACTGTGAGAATTCAGGAAGATGGTGTAAGGAAAGATGTGAAATTAAAAGCGGGTGACATGTTTCTATTGCCGCCAAATATCCCACATTCGCCCGGCAGAACTGAAGGTAGTGTTGGATTGGTTATTGAAAGGGTGCGTGAAGGAAAAGGATTTAAAGATGGCTTATTGTGGTTTTGTGATAAATGCAACACTAAACTTCACGAAGTGTATTTTGAGTTAAAAAATATTGAGACAGATTTCATTCATCATTTTGATCATTTTTATGGATCAATTGAATTGAGAACCTGTAAAAGTTGTGGAGAGGTTTTAAACAAGCCTTAATCATGTACGAGTTCCACGGCGATAAAAGAAGATATTTTGAAATGACCTATTCGGTCACTAAAAATCACATAATTCCATTTTTGAAATCACATAATTCTTTTTCAGAAAACATGAATGTTTTGGAAATTGGATGTGGTGAAGCTGGGGTTTTAAAGGCATTTACAGAGTTGGGCTGCCATTGTACCGGTATTGAGCTTGAAAATTATCGTTTGGATTATGCCAGAGAATTTATGAAAGATGAATTGGCTAGCAACAAAGTTCAATTTTTGTGCAAGGACATTTACGATGTTAATCCAGAAGTAGAATTGGGTACTAAGTTCGACGTGATTATTTTGAAGGATGTAATTGAGCATATCCCGAATCAAGAAAAATTCATTCCCCAATTGCATAGATTTTTAAAAGATGACGGATTTGTTTTTTATGCTTTTCCACCTTGGATGATGCCATATGGCGGTCATCAGCAAGTTTTACCAAAAAAAATTGCCTCTAAGTTGCCTTATTATCACTTGCTACCTGGGAAACTTTATCCTTTAACATTAAAATTGTTGGGAGTGAACGATAGTGGGATTAAAACCATGGAAGAAATACGGGATACTGGAATCAGCATAGAACGATTTGTTCGATTGAATAAACAATCTGGATTTTCAATTACCGCAAAAAAGTTTTATTTATTCAATCCAATTTATGAATTTAAATTTGGAATAAAACCGCGAATTCAAAGTAAATGGATGGCAAATTTGCCATGGTTGCGAAATTTTTTTACTATGGGAGTGTATTTTCTGTGCAAAAAAACACCTGAAATTGTGAAAAACTAGATAAATTGAGGCAATATTTTTCAAAAAATTGGGTTATCTGAATGTAAATTATGAAAAATACTTGCAAATACTTAAATTTGCCTATTACCATGTTTGCTAAATCGTTAAGAATAATAAGTCTATTGGTAGTTTGTTTTGTGTGTTTTTCAAATGCACAGGGGCAACCTAAAAAGAGATTTAAAGGAAAACCAATAGAAGTTGGTTTGACCGCAGGTGCGTCCAATTATATGGGAGAATTAACTCCATTTATCGCATTTAATGAAACCAAACCAATGGGTGGAATAATTTGCAGATTCAATTATTCTGATTTTATTACTTTGAGGGGAAATGCCCTATTCGGACAAATTGCGGGCGATGACAAAAACTATACAGATGTTGCCGAAAGGTATAAAAGAAACCTAAACTTTAAAAGTAATATCATTGAGTTTAGTGGTACTTTAGAGTGGAATTTAATGGGTTTTGAAGAAACGCAAAGATATAATCCAGGGTCTCCTTTTTTGTTTATTGGTCTTGGCGTTTTTAAGTTTAATCCAATGACGCAGTTTAATTACATTCCAGCTATCCATACAACTGCGGCGTATGGTGATATTGCAAAACACGATGGACAATGGATAGAACTTCAAACATTGAGTACCGAAGGTCAAGAGACTACACAATACAACGATAGAAAGAGATATTCATTGACTCAAGTTACCATTCCATTGGGTGTTGGATACAAGAAACAATTTGATGATGTTTGGGCTTGGGGAGTAGAATTGGGGTTCCGTAAAACATTTACAGATTATTTGGATGACATTAGTACAACGTATGTTTCCCCTGATATTACAGGTCCAAGTAACACGGGTTTGAGTGCTGCCCTTGCCGATAGAACGGTAGAGTTAGATAATTCAAATCTCAGAAACGATTATGGTAGTACAGAAAGATTAGGTGCGGCTAGAGGTAATGACGCAAACAGAGATTGGTATTTATTTTTTAATTTCACATTGACTAGGAAAATTACGGGTGGAAAACAAACCTGTTTCCAGTTTTAACAGGAACAAGCGCATTAGAATATTTCTAATATGGTGTTTTTTAATATTTACACCAGTTAGGACTCTTGTTGCCCAAAAATATTTCTCCGGAAGAAATGAGTTTGGAATAGTTGCTGGAGTAAGTAATTATTATGGGGATTTATCACAAGGGCAAAACATCAAACATTTTCACCCATCTGTTGGAATTTATCAGAAATACAATTTAAACAATTATTTTTCTTTTAGAAACCAACTCAGTGCGTTAACCATTTCTGGAACAACCGATGGAAATAAAGATTACGAGTACCAGAATTTAAATTTTAAAACAGATATCTATGAGTTTTCGAGTATGTTGAATTTTGATTTTCATAAATTCGGGACAAACGTAAATAATGGGAACAAAACACCCTATTTTTTGATAGGTTTATCGGTTTTTAGATTTGATCCTAAGCGATTAGAAAATGAAGACATAAATTTGAGAACAATTAATACAGAAATGAGGCCAGCAAGTTATAACCAAATGCAATTGGCTATTCCAATTGGGATAGGTTATAAATTTAGAAGTGCGCCTAGAAGACATAAAGGGGCATGGATTTTTGGTGTTGAAGCAATTTGGAGGAAAACATACGTTGATTATATTGATGATGTAAACGATGTCTATCCAGACTATAAGGCAATTTCAGACAAACAAGGCAATGGTTCTGCTCAGTATAGTCAAGCGCAGACTTTAAATGGTCTTTCTAAATTGAAATCTGGAACTTTTAGGGGTGATACTCATCTCAAAGACTGGTATTATTTCTATGGTATTAACCTTTCATACCGATTTACACCCTTTATTTGCAGATAATTTAAAGCATTGGCAAATTTAGAATTATATCCGGAAATTAACTCAAATCGTGTACCCAAACATGTAGCCATAATCATGGATGGAAACGGTCGTTGGGCCAAAAAACAAGGATATTTAAGGATGTTTGGACATAAACAAGGTGTAAATTCTGTAAGAACTGCTTTGGAATTTGCCGCCGAATTGGGCATCGATTTTATTACTTTATACGCATTTTCAACAGAAAACTGGAATAGACCTAAAACAGAAGTCAACGCATTAATGCAATTATTGGTAGACACCGTCGAAAAGGAAATTCCTTCATTAATGAAAAATGGAATTCGATTAAAGACATTGGGGAACATTTCTCAATTACCGAGTAAATGTATCAAACAGTTGAATCATACCGTTGAAATTACAAAAGACAATCAAGGCACTACTTTGGTATTGGCCTTGAGTTACAGTGGACGATGGGATTTAATTGAAGCAACAAAAAACATAGTAAATCAAGTTAAGAACAACAATCTACAAGTCGAAAATATTACAGAAGAAACAATAACTAAAGCACTGAATACATCTGAATTTCCTAATCCGGACTTATTAATTCGAACCAGTGGTGAAATGAGAATTAGTAATTTTTTATTATGGGAAATAGCTTATTCGGAAATTCATTTTACAGATGTATTGTGGCCCGATTTTAAAAAGGAAGATTTTTTGAAAGCAATTTTAGATTATCAAAGTAGAGAAAGACGGTTTGGTAAAACCACAGAACAATTAACATGAAATTGATAAAATCTTTGAAGTACATAATATTCGTAGTTTGTTTTTATTTTCAAACTGCTTTCAGTCAAGACAGTACATATAAAAATGCGCCTTTAATTGAATATAATTATATTGAACCTGCAGTTTATAAAATTAAAAATATAGACATCAGAGAAGTCGATGGGAATCCAGTTCAAAAAGCATTGCTTGTTTTGTATTCCGGATTGTCTATCGGACAGGATATAAAAGTCCCAGGAAATGACATCCCCAAAGCGCTAGAAAATATTTGGTCAAAAGAGTACTTTTCAGATGTTCAGGTTTTTTTCATGCCAACAGGGAAAGACAATGAAATCGTGGTTCAGTTTTTAGTCAAAGAGCAATCGAGGTTAAATGGACATAGATTTTTAAGTGTTTCAAATTCTCAAGCAAAATCACTGAAGGAAGAGTGTGGTTTGAAAAAGGGTATGTACATTACTCCGAATTTAGTAAATAGAACCATTCAGAAAATAGAAACCTATTTCCAAGATAAGGGATATTACAATGTTCAGGTTGCAGTAAAAAGACCAGAAGCAAAAGATCCAAAAGGACAACCCATGCGTGGTTACAAGAATTTTGATTTTGTTATTGAAAAAGGACCTAAAGTAAGGGTTTATGATTTCGTTTTTAATGGAAACGAAAAAGTTGAAGATAAAGTACTTAGGGCTTCCATAAAAGGGATAAAAAGAAGGTACAAAAAGTGGAATATTTTTGCTAGTTCTAAATTTTCTGAAACCAAATTTGAAGAAGAAAAATTAAATATTATCAAAAAATATCAAAGCATGGGATATAGGGATGCCCGTATTCTATCCGATAGTGTATCCATGAGGGGAGACAATAGAATTATTGTTCATGTTAATTTGGTAGAAGGGAATTTATACAGATATAAATCTATAGCATGGAAGGGGAATACAAAGTATTCAACGACTTTATTGGATACGCTTTTGGGAATTAAAAAGGGCGATATCTTCAATCAAACGCTTTTAGATGAACGTTTATTTTCTAATCCTGGTGGTTTCGACATTCAGACACTTTATATGGATGCCGGTTATTTGTTCTTTAATATGACTCCTGTTGAAATTGGTGTACTCAATGACAGTATTGACTTGGAAGTCAGGATTATGGAAGGACCGCAAGCAGTAATTGGAAGGGTAACATGGACTGGCAATACTAAAACAGCAGATCGTGTAATTTTAAGAGAATTAAGAACCAAGCCAGGCAATACGTTTTCACGAAGCGATATTCAACGTACCATGCGAGATTTGGCCTCAATTGGTTTATTTGACCCAGAACAAATGGGGGTTAATCCAAAACCAAATCAAAGCGATGGAACGGTAGACATAGAGTATAAATTGGTGGAAAAGCCTTCTGATCAAATTGAGTTAAGTGGTGGTTGGGGTGGAAATGGATTTTCTACTACACCAACATTAATTGGTACAGCGGGTGTTTCTTTGAATAATTTCAGTGCGCGTAAATTGTTTCATCCTAAATTATGGAATCCGGTGCCAACTGGTGATGGCCAAAAATTGTCATTGAGAGCGCAAAGCAATGGAACAAATTATCAAGGCTATAATTTTTCATTTACAGAACCATGGTTAGGTGGATATAAACCTACTTCCTTGTCGGTTTCGTTGTTTCATACAGTTAACAGCTTTGATTTTAGGCAAAAAGAGGATCCATTGAGGCAGGTATTCTTTAACACCGGTATGAATATAAGTATTGGAAAAAGGTTAAAGTGGCCAGATGATTTCTTTAGTATACAGTATACCTTTAGTTTTCAGCAGTATCGCATGCAAAACATGGATGGAGGTTTTTACGGATTTCCAACAGGTTTTCAAGGAATATCTTATAATCCTTCCGTTCAGGTGGTTTTGGCTCGTACTTCTGTTAGTGATATGATTTATCCAATGTCTGGAAGTAAATTCACCTTCTCACTTCAAGGTACACCGCCATTGAGTTTAATGAACAATAAAGATTACTCTAATATTTCATTGAACGATAAATATAAATGGGCAGAGTTTTATAAGTTTAAAGTGGATGCGGAATGGTATACCCCCGTTTATAAGAAACTGGTTTTAATGGCAAAAGCACGATTGGGTTATTTGGGTTATTATAATCCAGAAATTGGACCTACATTTTTCGAACGCTTTCAAGTAGGTGGTGCTGGTATTTTTGGATTTAACATTGCCGCTACAGAGATTATATCTCAAAGAGGATATGACAATTATACCATCTCTCAAACTGCAATGGGAAGTTCTGCGGGAGCGCCAATATTTAATAAATTCACCTTGGAATTGAGACAAGCAATTACAACCGGTCAGACTGCAACCGTTTATGGCTTGGCATTTTTAGAGGCGGGTGATGCTTGGTCTGATATTAGCAAGTACAATCCCTTCCAATTAAAACGTGCTGCCGGAGTTGGTGTGAGATTATTTATGCCGATGTTTGGTTTGATTGGTTTAGATTACGCTTGGGGTTTTGATTATAAGGATGTTCCCAAAAGTGGTCAGCCAACCCAATTACACTTCTTTATTGGTCAGCAATTCTAAAAATTGAATTCAATGCCTTGTGCTAAAGGCAAATCTTTTCCATAGTTTATGGTGTTGGTTTGTCTTCTCATATAGGCTTTCCAAGCATCGGATCCACTTTCTCTTCCGCCACCCGTTTCTTTCTCACCACCGAAGGCTCCGCCAATTTCGGCACCCGAGGTTCCAATGTTAACGTTTGCAATTCCACAATCAGAACCAAGACTTGACAGAAATAACTCTGCTTCTTGCAAGTTGTCTGTAAATATTGCACTGGATAGACCTTGTTTTACTTCATTTTGGATTTGAATGGCATTGATTATTTCGCCAGTGTATTTTAATAGATATAAAATGGGAGCAAAAGTTTCTTCTTGAACAATTTTGTAATTTGGTTCGGCTTCAATGATTGTTGGCATTACGTAACAATTGGATTCAAAATTGGAACCATTTAATATTTCATTTCCAACCAACAATGTTCCTCCTTCATTTATTGCTGCTTGGATTGCATTAGAATAGGCATTTACAGCCAATTGATCAATTAATGGTCCAACATGGTTTGCTGAATTTAAGGGGTTTCCCACTTTTAATTGCGTATAAGCTTTTGTTAAAAGTTCTTTAAATTCTTGATAGATTGATTCGTGAATAATGACCCTTCTAGTCGATGTACATCTTTGACCGGCAGTACCGATGGCTCCAAATAGAACAGCACGTAGAGCCAATTTTAGATTGGCATTGGAACTTATAATTATGGCATTGTTTCCTCCGAGCTCTAGAATGGTTTTTCCGAGTCTTTTTGAAACGGTTTCGGCAACTTTTTTGCCCATTCTAGTGCTTCCAGTGGCACTAATAAGACTTACACCTCTAGATTCACACAGCCATTCACCTACTTGAACTCCGCCTTGAACAATAGACAATAAACCTTCAGGGAGATTGTTTTTTTGTAAAACTTCTTTCACTATGTTTGAAATGGCATGGGCCGAAGCGGGCGTTTTTTCTGATGGTTTCCAAATGCAAGTATTTCCACATATAAGTGCAATCATGGCATTCCAGCTCCAAACCGCAACAGGAAAATTAAAGGCAGAAATAATACCAACTACTCCCAAGGGGTGCCATTGTTCGTACATGCGGTGATTTTCTCTTTCACTGTGCATGGTTAATCCATGTAATTGTCTACTTAAACCTACCGCAAAATCGCAGATATCAATCATTTCTTGAACTTCGCCTAAACCTTCTTGTAGGCTTTTACCCATTTCGTAACTTACAAGTTCACCAAGTGGTTGTTTGAATTTGCGCAATTCTTCTCCAATTTGTCTAACAATTTCGCCTCGTTTTGGGGCTGGAATAGACTTCCAATATACAGAAGCCGTTTTGGCTTGTTGCAATATTGAATCAAATATTTCAAAATCGCATTCTTTGAATTTTGTTATTAATTGGCCATCAACCGGGCTATAATCATTAAATTCATTTACAGAACTAGAGTTGTTATAAAATTGAAGACCAGATGTAGCACTTGGAATTTCATTTCCAATATTTAGTAAAGTAAGAAAATTATGCATAATGATTTTAAAGCGAAGGTATGAATTATCTCTTTTTAATTATCAGGTAAACAGCTGTAAGTAGAAAAAACATTCCAACAACTGTATTCCAATAAAGAGTTTCAGAGTCAAAAAACCCTAAAATTACCGCAGTAATTGGAATGATAAACGTGTTGGTAGAAGCCACTACAGCAGACGTAAACTTAATCACGTAATTAAAAATAATCATACTTACTGCACTACCCACAAAACCCAGTGCAAATAGATATGTAAATGCGGTGTTGGCATTAATGGGTTTTCCGTGTTCGTAAAATTCAAATGGACCTGGATAGGCATCCCAGATGCTTTTTAAATCTGTATTTAATAGAACTACCGAATAAAGAATCCCCACAAAAAAGAAGGGATATGCCGTTTTTACCATACCCGGTAAATGACCAAATTTATTTTTTATTATATTGATATTTAAACCATAAAGCACGGCGGACATTAGCGGCATTAGTGCACCGATTGGATTGATTGATTGTTGGGTATTGATTATACTTGGCACAAATAAAAATATGGCCCCAATTAAACCCAAAAATACACCAATGGCCCCTTGTTTGGTCATTTTTTCTTTGAATAAGCAAATCCCCAAAAGCAATGTAAACATTGGAGTAAATGCATTTAAAACTCCGCTTAATCCGGATGGAATATGGCGACCGGCAGTTGCAAAAAAGTAAGCCGGTATGGCATTTCCAAATACACCACTTGCCATGAGCCATAAATAGTCTTTAATTTGTAAATTTTGTGTCTGTTTTTTGGGGGAAATGTAGGGTAGATAAATGGAATATTTGATTACCCATGGCAACAAAATGATTCCGGCAACGGTTAACCTTATTCCGGCCACTTGAATAGGGCTAAAGACCATTAAACCTATTTTTATGAGCATAAATGAACTGCCCCATATACAACCCAAAAGCACAATTAAAAGAATCGGCAACCACTGATTTTTCACTCTACAAAAGTCGGTGAAAACAAATTGAATGGTAACGCTATCAAAATAAAATCCGAAATTTGTTATTCATGCGTTATCTATTTGTATTCTTAATTTTGAACATTTTTATATCTGGTGTTATGGCTCAAATACCAGATGAAATTATTGAATACGAAAAATTCGGGTTTCAAAAAAGAAAGAGAATTGAAAAAAGAGACAGTGATACTGCTTTTCATGGATTTTCAATTCATTATCATAGATGTATTTGGAAGTTAAATCCAAGAATAAATGCAAATTTAAAGGGCCGGGTTTTATTTGAAATTCAACTTCTGGATAATTTAGATTCTATTGCCATTGATTTGGTTAGTGGCTTGGGCATCGATAGTGTCATTTACCAAGGAAAAAAGGCCAATTTTACGCGGAAGTTGGATAAAGTGTACATTTATCATCCCTCAAAATGGCTAAAAAATTCGAGGGACTCTTTTGAAGTGTATTATTCTGGTAACCCAATAAGTGCGGGAAGTGGATATGGCGCCTATGTTTATGACAATCACAGTTCTGGACCCATTATACAAACATTAAGTCAGCCTTACGGAGCTCCATTTTGGTGGCCATGTAAACAAACTCTAAGTGATAAAATTGATTCGATAGACATATATATTGAGACTGCCAAAGACCTAAAGGCAGGAAGTAATGGAAAGTTGATAGAGGTATTACCCAGTTTGGATACAAACTACCATATATTTCATTGGAAACATAGATTCCCTATCGCTACATATTTGGTGGCGATTGCAGTTTCAAATTATGCTGAATTTACCGATTATGCGCATTTTGCAGGAAAAACGGATTCTTTGGCGGTGGTTAATTATGTTTTTCCTCAGTTTGAGGCTAAATCACGTATAGAGGCAAAACGGGTGTTGCCCATGTTAAGACTGTTCGATAGTTTATTTACCCCTTACCCGTTTATGTCTGAAAAATATGGACATGCGCAATTTACTTCTGGCGGTGGAATGGAACATCAAACAATGAGTTTTATGGTGAATTTCTCCTTCGATTTAATTGCACATGAATTGGCACATCAATGGTTTGGTGACATGATTACCTGTGCTTCTTGGAATGATTTATGGCTAAATGAAGGATTTGCTACTTATTTAACAGCAGTTTGTTTTGAATATATAGAATCAGATGAAGTCTTTAAAGATAAGATGCGGGGAATGCGCGGAGACATCACTTCTGATCCCGATGGATCCGTTTTTCCTAAAGATACAAATATTGTAAATGTTCTATTTAATGGCCGTTTGACCTACAGGAAGGGAGCCTGGTTATTACACATGTTGCGTGTTCGTTTGGGGGATTCATTGTTTTTTGAGGGATGTAGAAATTACTTAAAAAGCAATTCTGCGTATGGATTTAGCACCACAGCTCAATTTCAGAAAATAATGGAGGATGTTTCCGGAATTGATTTAGGTGTATTTTTTAAGCAATGGTATCTAGGTGAAGGATTTCCATATTTAAAAATAAATTGGAAACAAAGGGGGAAGACTGTCGAACTAAAAATAGATCAAACTCCGTCAAATTCCAATGTTCCATTTTGGGATGTAAATATTCCAATCCTATTTAAAAATAGCACCGAATCTGTTTTATTGGAATTTCGTCCAGATAGCTTGAGCAAGATTTACAAATTCGATGTGCCATTTGGCATTGATACGGCTATTTTTGACCCAAATGTGACATTGTTAGCCAAGGCATCCATGGGTGGGTTCAATTTAAGTAAAATTCAACAGGAGGAAATCGTAATTTTTCCAGTACCGGCCAACGATGTATTGAGTATATCCTCCCGAAATCCAAATATTTTAAAAGTAGAAATGTATAATTCTACCGGTGCATTTCTCAAAGAACAGTCATTTCAAAATGAAAAAAGTGTCAATATCGAAACCAAACACCTACCGGATGGTTACTATTTTATAAAAGTTTATACTAAAGATTTTGTATATTCGAACAAGTGGTTAAAATGAAGAATAAATTTACATACGTACTAATTTCTGCCTTGATGTTTATTGCCTTTTTTTCAGGTTGTGATAAGGAAAAACCAACCGTAGTTACTGAAACTAAAGTAACTGGAGTAGAAGTTAGTTTTGACGCGTTATTGAACAATGAACCTCTACTTCCATTGGGAGTGTCAGATTTAACGGCAAAAAATGGGGGTGAATTTATCAATATTTCCAATTGGTCTTTTTTGATTTCTAATTTTGCCTTGGTAAAAGAGAACGGCGAAGAAGTGAAACTGGGCGATGGATATCAATGGATTAGCGTTCGTTCTAATCGTACGAAGTTTAAGTATACTGGCATTCCTACTGGCAATTACAAATCCATAAAATATACGATAGGATTGGATTCAGCAGTAAATCATGGTGACCCTAATATTTGGGGGGCCGAACATCCACTGAATCCCAATTTAACGGGTTTACATTGGGGTTGGTCTGGAGGTTATATTTTTCACGTATTGGAGGGGAATTTTAAGCCTTCAGCATCATCTAGCACCACTTCTGGTTACAGTTTTCATACAGCAACGATGAAATTTGTTCACGATTATGAACTGAAGTTAAATTTTACCATTGATGAGGGGAAGGTTAAAACTGCAAATATTTCAATGTTTGCCGATAAATATTTTGATTCACAGAATTCAATTTTGTTGAAAGTGAAATCTGGAAGTCATTCTGAGGGCGGTGCAGATGATATATTACTTATGGAAAAATTTGTTGAAAATATGGTTAACGTATTTCAATTGACAGAAGTGAAGTAATTATGAATGGATTAAAGAGACACCTTTTTGTTTGGATAGTTGTTTTTTCATTGGGATTTCAATCTTGCAGGGAAGAAGACAATGCAATTAAAACTGAGGGAACTTATGCCCCTACCAAAATAGAACTGTCAACCATATTCCCTAAAGATTTTGGAATACCGGCATTACCAAAAGACAATCCATTAACTGTTGAAGGTGTTTATTTAGGGAGAATGTTGTTTTATGATCCTGTATTGTCTATTGATTCTTCTATTAGTTGTGCATCATGTCATAAACAGGAATATGCCTTCGCGGATCCAGTTGCTTTTAGTAATGGGGTTTTTGGACTTAAAACAGGACGAAATGCATCGGCACTCTTTAACATGGCATACAATAAGAAATTTTTCTGGGATGCCCGGGTAAATAGTTTAAGGGATTTGGTGTTTGAGCCCATTCAAGCACACAACGAAATGTCCATGACTTTGCCGTTATTGAAGGATAAATTGTTAAAAATTAACCGATACAAAGAGTATTTTAAAAAGGCATTTAATTCGGAACCCAATGTATTTGATATGTCATTGGCTATGGAACAATTTTTACTAACTATCGTTAGTAAGGATTCTCGTTTTAATCAGTTTTTTCCCGGTGATAATATTTCCATTTTAAATGCATCCGAATTGCGTGGCGCATTTATTTTTAACGGATTGGTGGATTTTGATGCCAATGGTAAAACCAAGGGATCCGATTGTTTTCATTGCCATGGAGGAGAATTGGCACAACAAAATAACATAAGCATGGGAGGGATTTCGAATAATGGTTTAGACATGAATTTCGAAGATTTGGGTTTTGGGGGTATAACAAATTTAGGTCAAGACAAAGGAACGTTTAAGACACCTTCTCTCATTAATATTGCCCTAACTGGCCCATACATGCATGACGGTCGTTTTAAAACATTAGAAGAGGTAATTGATCATTATAGCGACAACATGAATTATAGTTCTCCCACCTTACATCCTCAAATGGGCATACATGGTGGCAAGCAATTAAATTTAAGCCAACAACAAAAAGATGATTTGTTGGCTTATTTGAGAACCATGACCGACAATGTTTTTATAACAAATCCAAAATATTCGAATCCATTTTAGTACCCAAGATTAGGAGACAACCATTTTTCCGCTTCGGCAATATTCATTTGTTTGCGTTTGGCGTAATCTTCAATTTGGTCTTTACCAAGTTTTCCAACACCGAAATATTTTGAATTGGCATTTGCAAAATAGTATCCACTCACACTGGAAACTGGATACATGGCCATGCTTTCTGTTAGTTTTATTTTCGTATCTAGTTGTGATTCTAAAACATTGAATAGGGTAGTTTTTTCAGTATGATCAGGACAAGCAGGATAACCCGGTGCTGGTCTAATGCCTTGATAATTTTCTGTGATAAGGTCTTCTGCAGAAAATTCTTCGTTGGCTGAATAACCCCAATAATTTTTTCGAATTTGTAGATGCGTATACTCGGTTAAACTTTCTGCCAATCTATCGGCCAATGATTTTGCCAAGATACTGTTGTAATCATCGTGGTTTTTTTCAAATTCATCTACAATTTTATCGAGTCCAATTCCGGCTGTAACAGCAAATCCCCCCATATAATCATCTTCATTTGGAGAAACAAAGTCCACCAAAGAAATATTGGGAATCCCTGCAGCCATTTTTCTTTGTTGTCTTAAAAAATGGAAAGTAAAAGGAGTTTTATTTTCGGAAGTTATTCCTTGGATAATAACATCTTCACCCTGTCTTTTTACTGGCAATATAAAAAAGGAGGCAAGATTTTCTAATGGGTTGGTTTTTTCCCAGTCATCTAACATTTTATTGGCATCGTTGAAGAGGGATTGCGCTTCATTCCCTACAATTGGGTCTTTTAATATATCTGGATATTTACCAGCCAATTCCCAAGTTTGAAAGAATGGAGTCCAGTCGATGTATTTACGTAAAATGTGGAGTGGTGTATTCTCTATCTGAAAGAAACCAGTTTGCTTGGGTTTTGTAATAATGTTGTTGAATTGGTAAGGATTTGCTTTGGCCGTATTGAATTCAATAATGTCTTTCGCAATTTGTCTTTTGGCGTGATTTTCAGATAATTCAGTATATTCTTTGCGTATTTTTTCGGCGAAATCTTGTTTGGTTTCTGGGTTCAATAACTGTCCTACTA
>Ga0247843_1005288_pt1 | contig 18119 bp, 15 predicted proteins | sample LaCruzMarch2017__FD_192420 | JGI IMG/M metagenome (GOLD analysis project Ga0247843, IMG submission 192420) | Freshwater microbial communities from meromictic Lake La Cruz, Castile-La Mancha, Spain - LaCruzMarch2017_8m | ecosystem: Environmental > Aquatic > Freshwater > Lake | place: Spain...
AAAACGCTTGCTGAGTTTGTGGAAATCGTGAAGCAGAAAAAAGTGCCCATCAACTATGGCTCCTCAGGCAGCGGTGCCTCCAACCACCTCGCGGGTGTGTTGTTCAACAACATGGTAGGCGGCGAAATGGTCCATGTCCCTTACAAAGGTGGCTCCTTGGCCAACAACGACCTGTTAGCTGGTCAAGTACAAGCCGTTTTTTCCCCAATGGTTGAAGTGCTGGGCTATTTGGACAGTGGCAAGCTCCGACCCCTTGCGGTCACTACTCAAACGCGCTCTTCCAGAATTCCTGATACCCCTGCAATCGCAGAGATCTTGCCAGGTTATGAAATCGTCTTGTGGAACGGCGTCTTTGCACCCGCTGCGACACCGCCAGCAATCGTCAATAAACTGAGTAGCGCCATACAAACGGTGATGAAAGACCCAAGTGTCTTGAAAAGAATTGCCGAACAAGGATCCACCTCTATTGGCAGCAGCCCTACTGACTTCAAAAAAGTAGTGGATGCTGAAATTCCAAAATGGGCAGATCTGATTAAGATGTCTGGGGCAAAAGTGGACTAAAGTTATAGGCCATAAAATATCTGCTCCAGAAAACTGATCCCATCAAGTTAGACATCCGTCTAGTCTTTTTGGGATCAGTTCATTATTGGAGACTCTTTTAGATTGATCTTTTATTTGATGGACAAGCCGCGACTTTTCGCAAGCGCACCCCAACGGGCGATTTCACTTCTGAGCAGCACACCAAACTCCTCAGGAGAAATTGCGGCGGCAGTTAAGCCATCGCTCGTAAGCGTTTTTTCCATCTCTGGGTCTTGAAGCACTTGATTGATGGCTTTGTTTAGCTTGTCCTGAACTGCGGCCGGCACACCTTTAGGAGCGATGATGCCATGCCAGTTTGTGACTTCATAAGAGGGGTAACCTGACTCCATCACTGTCGGCACATTCGGCAGAGCAGCCAACCGTTTGGGCGTCGTCACAGCCAAGGCCTTGAGCTGCCCTGTACCGACCAAAGGCAAGGTTGAGGCAACCGTTCCAAAGATAATATCGGTATGGCCCGCGACTGTGTCTGTCAGTGCCGGCGATGTACCCTTGTAAGGAATATGCAGCAAGTTAATTCCGGCAGTTTCATTAAAGTACTCAGTGGCCATCTGAGTAATACTGCCCTGCCCCGAGGTCGCAAAACTATATTTACCGGGACTGGCCTTTGCCAAGGCCACAAGCTCTTGCAATGTATTGGCAGGCAAGTTTTTTGTTGCCGCGATAATAAAAGGACCTCGTGCTAATAATGCAATCGGTGTCATGTCGTTACCAGAGTCAAACGGTAACTTGTAAAAACTAGGATTAACGGTGTAGCTCGCAGCAGACAAAAATAATGTGTAACCATCCGCAGGAGACTTCAAAGCGAGTTCGGCCGCAATGTTCCCGCCCGCACCAGGCTTGTTTTCTACGATCACTGGCTGACCCAAAACAGGACCCAGCTTAGCAGCGACTAAACGAGCGATCAAATCTGAACCACCTCCGGGCGCAAAGCCCACGATGAGCTTGATCGGTTTATTAGGGTAATTTGTTTGCGCAGAGGCTGTTGTTGTCGCGAGTGAAAGCCAAGAAAACAGACAGGCAGTTAAAGAGAGTTTGACAAGCTTTGAGAATGCACGAGTCAGATACACCATGAAGATTTCCTTTGCATTGTGGTCAGTGAATGCCATCATACATCTCAAAGACGCTGGTCAACCCCCTTAACAAGCCTCTGTTAATTCCTCAATAATCTTGAAATTAAGCCGTTCTGCCGTACTGATCCTCAAAACGCACAATGTCATCCTCGCCAAGGTAGCTGCCTGACTGGACTTCGATAATTTCGAGTGGGATCGTGCCTGGGTTGGACAGGCGGTGAGTTTGTCCAAGCGGAATATAGGTCGACTGATTTTCAGACAAGATGATGACCTTGTCGCCGTTGGTGATTTCTGCGGTACCCGACACCACTACCCAATGCTCGGCGCGATGATGATGCATCTGCAAGCTCAGGCTCGCCTTGGGATTGACGAGAATCCGCTTGACCTTAAAGCGCTCACCACCATCGATGCTGTCATACCAACCCCATGGGCGATAGACCTTGCGATGGAGGTTTTGTTCTTCGCGCTTCTGTGTTTTGAGCGTATCAACTATTTTTTTCACGTCCTGACCACGAGACTTGTCTGCCACCAAAATCGCATCGGGGGTCTCGATCACAACGAGATTTTGGACACCGACCAAGCTCACCAAACGGCTAGAAGCATGCACAAAAGTATCGCTACAATCTTTGGAAATGACATCGCCTTTGTGCGCATTACCATCGGCATCTTTTTCCTGAATATTCCATACGGCATCCCACGCGCCGAGATCGCTCCAGCCCGCATCGAGACTCACCATTTTCGTCGTAAAAGCACTACCCGGACAACGCTCCATCACGGCGTAGTCGATCGACTCGCTCGGCACCTGTTCAAACTCGGCCTTGTCGGGACGTAAAAACTGACTGTCGGGCTGGCGGGAATCCCAAGCGTGCTTGACCTTGGCTAGCATCTCGGGCTGGAAGGTCTCCATCGCCTTTAGCCACACTGAGGCCTTTAAAACAAAAATACCAGCATTCCAGAAATAACAGCCTTCATTCACATAGGCTTGCGCGGTCTCAAGATTGGGTTTTTCAACAAAACGCTCAACACGTTTAACTGTCCCCTGTGCATCGGCTGAAGCACCGGCTTTGATATAGCCATAACCTGTTTCAGGACGGTCAGGCTGGATCCCCAGGATCACAATACTGCCCGTAGCAGCTTCAGCTATCGCAGCCTGCAAGGCTTTGGTAAAGGTCGCCACATCAGAGACGGCCTGATCCGCAGGCGTCACCGCCAAAACAGGATCTGCACCCCCTTCGCATGCCGCCAGCGCCCCGAGTGTGAGCGCAGGCGCTGTATTGCGGGCGATGGGTTCAAGCAAAAACTGGGCACCACGGATCCCGCTTTCACGCAGTTGCTCCTGAGCCAGAAAGCGATGCTCTTCGTTGCAAACGATGAGAGGTGGAGTCGCTTGCACCTGCGCGCTGCTGAGCCCCTGCATTCTTTCCGCTGTTTGCTGAAACAGACTGTTATCCCCCGTCAGGCAGAGAAACTGTTTTGGAAAGCCACCACGAGAGAGTGGCCAAAGCCTTGTGCCAGAACCGCCACAGAGAATGACAGGGGTGACTTGAATGTTCGTTGCCATTTGAAATCCAGAGAGATCAATATATGAATACAGAGGGATGGCCCGATTGTAAGGCGAATCACAGGGGAACATATTCTGTTTTCTCAACGACGTCGAACAGAAATTGATATGATTGGGTCGATCATTTCCTCTTTTGATCCTGCGTTCAAAGTTCCATGCGGCGCTTGGCCCCAATGAGCGTTTGCTTCGATTTTTTCCCAAAAAGGAATCAAGCTCGTGAGTCATCCTCAATTTGACCTGACCATTCGAAATGGTCGAATTTCGACCGCAGGTGATACGTTCGAGGCCGATATCGGCGTCATGGGAGGACAAGTTGTGACAATTGGTAAAAACTTGCCACCAGGCCGAAAAGATATCGATGCTCTTGGTAAATGGGTTCTGCCCGGAGGGATCGATAGTCACTGCCATGTCGATGAGCAATCACCTTTTGGCATGGCGGTTGTAGATGACTTTGAAAGTGCCACGATTTCTGCGGCATTTGGGGGCACAACGACCATCATTCCGTTTGCCGCACAGCACCGAGGCATGCGTTTGCCCGAGGTGATTCGGGATTATCACGAAAAGGCTCGCCCACGTGCAGTCATTGACTATGCGATGCATTTAATCGTTACCGATCCTGACGAACAGACGCTCAACACACATCTACCGCAGGCCATTCGTGATGGCATCACTTCTTTCAAAATCTACATGACCTACGATGCCCTCAAGGTCAGCGACGAACAGATTTTAGATATCCTTTTGTTAGCGAGTGAGCAAGGTGCGCTCGTGATGATCCACGCGGAAAATCATGACATGATCCGCTGGCTCACACGCAAGCTCATCGCCAATGGTCATACGTCTCCTAAGTTTCATGGGGTCGCGCACGATCCACTCGCCGAGTCCGAAGCGACCCATCGTGCAATCGCTCTGGCCAGACTGATTGACGTTCCCATTTTGATCGTTCATGTCGCGGGTAAAGAAGCCCTTCAAGTGATTCACTCCGCGCAGACTTTAGGCGCCAACATTCTGGCAGAAAGCTGCCCGCAGTATTTGTTTTTAACCGAGACGGATCTCGATCGAGCTGACCTTGAAGGCGCCAAGTATTGTTGCAGCCCACCCCCACGCGATCCAGCATCTCAGCAAGCCGTCTGGCAAAGCATGTTGGATGGAACTGTCCAGATTTATTCGTCTGACCATGCGCCTTATCGTTTTGATACAACGGGCAAACTACCAAAGGGTGATCAGACACGATTCGATGAGCTTGCCAATGGTCTACCCGGTCTAGAGTTAAGAATGCCATTGTTATTTTCTGAGGGGGTGCTGACCGGCCGCATGAGCATCGAGCGATTTGTTGCATTGACGGCAACCAACCATGCACAAACTTATGGCCTTTACCCGCGCAAAGGGACCATCGCAGTCGGCAGCGATGCCGATATTGCGATCTGGGATCCTGCACAAAAAACAACCATCCGAGCCAGTGATTTGCATGATCGAACTGGATATACACCCTACGAGGGGATGAACATCACAGGCTGGCCAACAACAGTGATTAGTCGAGGCGAGGTCATCATTGATCGAGGAACTTTCTCTGCCAGTCTCGGCAGGGGTCAGTTTCTAAGCTGTGGCACGCCTCAACCCGTTTTACGACAACGTCTGACAGGAAATAAAAATTCCTTGATCAAACGATACTTTACGTAAATTGCAGCTTTGCGAGTCTCGCGTAAAGTCCGCCCTGAGCGATCAGCGATGCGTGACTACCCTGTTCGACCACGCGACCGTGTTCCAGGACGAGGATGCGATCGGCTTGCAGTACGGTCGCTAAACGGTGCGCAATCGTCAACGACGTTCTGCCTGGCAGCACGCTCTCTAAAGCAAGCTGAACCTCGCGTTCTGACTCGGCATCAAGGGCACTGGTAGCCTCGTCAAGCAGCAAGAGCGGTGGATTTTTCAAAATCGCGCGCGCGATTGAAATGCGTTGCTTTTGCCCACCCGACAAGCGCACCCCACGCTCACCTAAAAAGCTGCCATACCCTTGCGGCAAGTCAGAAATAAATCCGTGGGCGTGCGCGGCCTTAGCTGCCGCGACGACCTCTTGATCCGTCGCATCGAGTCTGCCGTAGCGAATATTTTCCATCGCACTTGAAGCAAAAATGACGGGCTCTTGCGGAACGATCCCCACCATGTTTCTTAAATCATTCACTGGCCATTGCGTCAGATCGCGCCCAAAAACCTCGATCTGCCCAGTGCTGGGCTGATAAAAGCGCAACAACATCGCAAACAACGTGCTTTTGCCTGCACCCGAAGGACCAACTAAGGCGTAGCGTGCCCCTTGAGGTACCGAGAGCGTCAGATGATTCATCGCCAGAAAATCTGGGCGCGAAGAATATGCAAAGGTCACATCTTTGAACACCACGGCCTCAGAGGAATGCTGTGTATCGAAGGCGTCCGCCATGGAAAGGTTTGTCACCGTTGAGGCATCCGAGCGTCCTATCACTTGGGACCGACTGGCCAAACTCGCCAACGCAGGCTCGGCCTGCATGAGCTCCACGAGCCGTTCAGTCGCACCCGCTGCGCGTTGCAAATCACCCCAGGTCTCGGACAACGCACCAATCGAACCCGCGATCAACACCGCATACAACACAAACTGCGTCAATTCACCCAGAGAGATCACGCCTGCTGTCACCTGCCCCGCACCGATCCACAGCACAAACACAATCACCGCAAAAGCCATCACAATCGCAGCCGCTGTCAGCAGTGACCGCATTTTGATCCGTTTTTTAGCTTCGGAGAAAGCCATTTCTACGGCAGAATTAAAACGTTTTTGCTCGTGCGGCTCACGCACAAACGCCTGAACCGTCGTGATCGCGTTCAAGACCTCTCCGGCCATCGCACTGGTATCCGCAACCTTGTCCTGACTGGCACGCGACATCTTACGCACCCGTCGACCCAAAGCCCATAACGGCAGCACAATCAGCATCAACAAAACAATCATCACACCGGCCAGCCAGGCACTGGTCACCAACATCATCGTCATGCCACCCAGCAACATGACGAGGCTACGCAATGCAATCGAAATACTTGAACCCACCAAGGTCTGGACCAAGGTCGTATCGCTCGTCATCCGTGACAAGACCTCACCGGTTTGAAGTGTTTCAAAATAAGCGGGACTCTGCTGCAAGACGTTTTCAAAAACGCGCTGACGGATATCGGCGACCACGCGCTCACCGAGCCATGACATCACGTAAAAACGACTTGCTGTCATCAAGGCCAACGCCACGGCCAAGAGCAGCAGATTGATGAACTTTAGATCAATCGCGTCGCTCGTTAAACCCGTATCCACCAGATCGCGAAACGCCAGGGGCACAGCGAGCGTCGCCGCTGCCGCCAACAGCAAGAACAGTAACGCCAAGAACCATTGTGTTTTATACCGAGAGAGCACTCGGTATTCGCGTAACCACCGTGTCAGACTGCTGAGTTTTGTCGCCATAGTGGTCTAGTGTAAGGCAAACAATCTCGTGATTTTGTGGCTGATATCCAGATAAAATCGATCGGATTCGGGCAGTGGCCCGTTCGTCTTCCTTGGACTTCAATGCGCGCAAGCGGACGCAGCTTATCTATTTTTCTGATTGTCGTGTGCCAGATCGCAGCGATGGCGTTGTGGTTTTCCGCCTCTGCAGCCGTACCGAGTTTGCTAGAGAGTGGTCAGCTCTCAACGGATGCCGCAGCTGCACTGACCTCAGCCGTCCAGATCGGCTTCGTTGTCGGAACGCTCGCGAGCGCGGCATGTGGCCTTGCCGACCGTTTTGACTCTCGCGTGTTGTTTTCAACCGCAGCACTGCTTGGTGCGCTGTTTAATGGGGCGCTCTTGCTGTCTGGTTTTGACCACCCTGCGGCGCCTGTGCTGCGATTTGCGACGGGCGTATGCATGGCTGGCGTCTATCCCGTTGGGATGAAGCTCGCCGCAGGCTGGTCAACGGGCAATATGGGGCTACTCATGGGGGCTCTCGTCGGTGCAGTGACCCTGGGGTCGGCCATGCCTCATCTTTTTTACGCTTTTGTCAGCATCGGCTGGGAAATGCCCGTCGCGCTCGCGAGCGGCTGCGCGATCGCGGCTGCAGCGGCTATTCACTTGGTCGCGCTCGGCCCCAAACATGCCAAATCCATCTCTTTCCACTGGACAGACTTAAAAGCACTACTGCGCAACAAACCCATTCTTCTGGCTCAAGGCGGTTACCTCGGACATATGTGGGAGCTGTATGCCATGTGGGCATGGCTGGGCAGCTTCCTGATGTGGGCACTCCCCGCCTCCGGCCTGGAGATCAAACTAGGGCACGCGACGATTTCGTTGGTGACTTTTCTCGTCATGGCGGCGGGAGCTATTGGATGCGTGCTGGCGGGTCTGCTTGCCGATCGCATTGGCCGCAGCTTCACCACCATCGGTGCACTGCTCTTGAGTGGTGGCTGCGCACTCCTGATCGGCTTTTCAGTCGATGCGGGTCCAGCAGTCGTGATCATCATTGCAGCGATCTGGGGTATGACCGTTGTGGCAGACTCCGCACAATTTTCAGCGGCGATGGCCGAGCTCGCAGAGCCTCGCTTGATCGGCACCGTGTTGACACTACAAACCAGTCTTGGTTTTCTGCTCACGGCGGGCTCGATCTGGCTCATCGGACACATGGCAGATGCAGTTGGTTGGCGCTATGCCTTTATCGTACTGGCCATCGGCCCCTTGCTCGGCGCACTCAGCATGATGATGTTACGACGACAACCTGAGGCTTTCAAGATGGCGGGTGGACGGCGCTAGGCACACTGAACGTTTCTAATACACGATCGGTAACTCATCCCACCGCGTTGTATATCTCGGCGAGCGATTTTGATTGCGCATGGCCCAACGTTGTGTAAAACCACTTGCGCCCGAGCGTACTGTGCCATGTCCATAATCGCGATTAATCATGTCAAGCGCAGTCATCAATTGGGTCGAACGCTGCGTGACCGCCGCATGATCAAAAATACTCATTTGACGCGCCTGCTTATCTGACAATAAGGTCAGCATCACACCTGCTTTCTTATAGCGATACCCCGAACGATAAATCACCTCAAGTCCCGCGAGTGCAGCCGCCGTGAGCGTGAGCGTATTGTCAGTCGGCTCAGGCATCGGCACTGTGAGACCCGCGTTGTATTGCTCGTCTTTGTTAAACCGATTGGTCTGAATAAATACATAGACCGCGGCCGAGACGGACTGTTGCGTGCGTAGCTTTGCAGCGGCACGCGACAAATAACTCGCGAGCGACTCGCGCAACTCCTCGATGGTTTCCACCGGTCGGCCAAAACTGCGCGAAGACATAATCTGTTGTTTGGGCTGCACGATATCATCGAGTGCCAGACAGGAAATCCCTCGCAACTCGTTACAGGTGCGCTCCATCACGACACCAAAGTGTCTACGCATTTCTTTGGGCGAGGCATTGCGTAGCTCCAGCACCGTATGAATCCCCATCACCTCCAGACGTCGTGCGATCCGCCCGCCCACACCCCAGACTTCACCGACCTCAATGCCACTCATCCAGCGTACACGGTCTGGACGTGGAATCGCATGCAAATCGCACACGCCCTCAAATTCAGGATTTTTCTTGGCTAAATGATTGGCGAACTTGGCCAGCGTTTTAGTCGGCCCGACACCCACGCAGACAGGTAGCCCCGTCCACTGCTTGATGCGCTCGCGCATCTGCTGCCCCATCGCGATCGCGCCTCCGTAAAGATGCGCGACCGTTTCAATGCGTAAAAAAGACTCATCGATACTATAGACCTCAGTATCGGGTGAAAAGTCGCGCAAAATCTGTACGACTCGATTGCTCATGTCCCCGTAAAGTGTGTAGTTGGAAGAAAATGCCTGAATACGGTGCTCGCGCGCCAAGTCCTTCATCTTGAACCAAGGCGTACCCATTTTGACGCCCAAGGCCTTGACCTCATTGCTGCGGGCGACCGCACAGCCGTCATTGTTAGACAACACCACCATCGGGATGCCTTCGAGCCTAGGCTTGAACGCCCGCTCGCACGACACGTAAAAATTATTGACATCGACGAGCGCGAACTGTGGGGCGGGTGTAGAGACCGTCGACATCACCCACCTCGCGCAGAATAACGACGCACCACACCCACCACCACACCCCAGACCAATAACTCGCTACCGTCTTTAAACTCAATGTGTTGGTACGCAGGGTTTTCGGCGCGCAATTCGACGCGCCCCCGGTGCTTGAATAAACGCTTAAGCGTGTAATCGCCATCCACCACCGCCACCACGATATCGCGGTGCTTGGGTGTCAAGGCGCGGTCCACAATGACCTTGTCGCCCTCCTCGATACTGGCGCCCGACATCGAGTCGCCTTTGACCGTAAACAAAAAGGTCGCTGGCTTGTTGCGGACTAAGTAATCATTGAGATCCAGCCCGACCTCGATGTAATCGGCCGCAGGCGAAGGAAAGCCCGCACTGATTCGATGCGCCAAGAGCGGCAGATCGTGCGTAGCCGGTTCCAGCGCCGCATGAACAGGCGTTTGCGTTAAGTTGGGCTCCGCTTTGAGAGCGGGAGATTTGAGCGTAGATATACTGTACATTTATACAGTATACGATTAACATTTGGATACAACCAAATGAAATTTTTCGATGAGTCAGAGCATGCTTTAATCAACCTCAACTCAGCCCCAACAGGATAGAAAAATCATGTCTATTTCCCTCTACAGCGCAACCGTCCCCGTCTTTAAACAAATGCTCCTAGCACTAAGCGATGTGCTCAAAAAAGGCGAAGAGCACGCGCAAAATCGTAAATTTGATCCCGTCGTGTTATTGCAGTCGCGCTTGTTCCCAGACATGCTGCCGCTGGTGCGCCAAGTTCAGATTGCTTGTGACTTTGCCAAAAGTGTCCCAGCACGCATCGCGGGTGTTGAAGTCGCTGCCTACGAAGACAGCGAGCAAAGCTTTGCCGAGCTGCAGCAACGCATCGCCAAAACACTCGCGCTTATCGAAGGGATGACGGCAGAGCAGCTCAATGGCAGCGCCGTCAAAGAAGTGGTTTTACGTCCTGGTACGCCAAAAGAGAAAAAACTATCGGTCGAGGACTATGCGTTGAAATACGGCATGCCACAGTTTTTCTTTCATGTGACAACCGCCTACAACCTGCTGCGCCACAACGGTGTAGAGATCGGTAAAAAAGACTATATGGGGACGTATTAAAAGTCGGTTCGTGCACTCAGGCCATAATCTGATAGCGCTCAGCGCGGGCGATCGGTCGCACTGAGCGTTCGTGCTTTTCCATTTTTACCAAACCATACCGAGACATCGTCTTGAGCGTACGCGAAAGGTTCCCTTGTTTGCGTCCAGTCAGGAGTGCAAGTGCGCTGATCGAGGCAGGCCGTGAGGTACGAATAACATCCAAAAGCGCCCGATTTTCATCGCTAAGAACCTCAGCCAATGAACGCATTGAAGTAAACCAAATCTTTGGATCAGATGGCTTAGGCTTGAACTCACCTTTAGCAATCGCTAACATCCGCTCACGAATTTTCTCTTGTGAAGCAATACCAATTTTAATAATTTTCATTATGACTTCGCCTCTTTTAAAACCGAGTCAACTTCAGTAAAAAAATCTGATAACAATTGATGCGCGTCTTGGAAGGCATAGGGAACACCCTTGTCAGCAACGTGTCTGTGTTTATGATCAAACGGCAGCCGCTGCCCCGAATATTTTTTACCCTTGCCCTTGATGGCATGAGCGTTGTCATATCCCAGAATCCTTTTTCCACTTGGCGCGTGCAGTGTTAACGAGTACCGAACACCATGCGGTATATCTTTGCTGACTCCGACCTCCCAAGCTTCTATCTTGAGCCAATAGCCGTCCTCTTGGTCGATGATCTGATCATGCAGATCCAAAAGCGTACGAATTTCATGATCTTTCATCCATGGATTATATCATCAGATGATATTAATTAATATATCAATTATTCATATCAAAAGAATAAAGAAGGATTTGAAGCAGCCCAACGACTCACGCGCCAAGACTCACCCCGCTGAGGCTTCCGAGACCTGGGGCCTCTCGGGTGCTTTGTTTTACGGACGGCTACTTGAAATCAACGTTATTTGACATCAATACATGCCAAATTTTACTGATCAACAATGAAGCCATCGAAATGCGGACGCATTGAGATTGGCTTGACGAGAGGCGGTCTGATCTTGTCAGCATCTGGCAAGATGTTCATTCCCAAACCAGGACCGTTAGGAATATCGACAAAGCCATCTTTGGGTAATGGCACCTTGTCGACCACGTTACTGCCCAAGTGAATCGGTAGAGACTCGAACTTACCAGACTCAAAACCAGTCGCATATTCTTGAATCGCGAAATTTGGAATGGCGGCCGCAAGCTGTAAACATGCCGCCAAACCGATCGGTGACAGAGGGTTATGCGGCACGATTTGCACTTGATACGCTTCGGCGATCGCTGCGACCTTTTTGGCACCCGTGATACCGCCACAGAGACATAAATCGACGCGTGCGTACTCAACTCCCCCTCTGGCCATCAACATTTGAAATTCATAGATATTGGAAAAACGTTCACCTGTCGCAATAGGCACATGAATTTTTTCTGCGACACGCGCCATCGCATCATTGCTCTCAGGACGAATCGGATCTTCAATGAACATCGGATGCGTATGCTCAATACCGCGCGCGAAAACAATCGCCTCCGCAGGTGTCAAACGACGATGAATTTCCAGAAGCAAATCAACGCGATCGCCAACCACCTCGCGCATGCGCTCCGTGTTCTCAATCGCATCTCGCATTTTCTTGATGTGAGTCTTGAAATAGACCTGATCGTCGCCCTCGTCCAGAAAAGGATTGAGGTGCCCAAATGCGGTAAAGCCAGCATTCATTTTGACCTCACACTCCACAAGCATCTTTTCGATGGTGCTCTCGTAGATATGGCCATAGATACGTGCTTTAGTTCTCGCCGCTCCACCTAACAACTCATAAATAGGCACATTCAAGGCTTTACCCTTGATGTCCCAAAGCGCCATGTCAATGGCCGAGATCGCAGCATTTTCCGCTAGACCCTGAAAATAACTAAAGCGATGCATCACATTCCAGTGATGCTCGATCGGGTATGGATCTTTACCCTCCAAGTACTCAGCGAATCTCTTAATACATGCCCCAGCAGCTTCAATATGTCCCCACGTTCCGGCCTCCCCGTAGCCAGTAATACCTTCGTCTGTTTCAACTCGCACAAACATGAACTGACCCACATGCCAAGGCACGACTTTCACAATTTTCATATTGCTTCTCTTAAACGTGAAGAATGAATGAGCTACTTTGATTGAAGATTTTTAAATTCAATTCTACTCACGATTGGCTTCGGCTGTAGTAGATGAATGGGAAATGAATGGGTTTACCCTATCCCGTACGACTTGACCCCAACGCAGCCAGCACGACCGCCTCAGGTGTAATACCGAAATGTCGATAAAGTTCATCTGCCGGACCTGACAATCCATAGTCACTCATCCCGACAAATCTACCTTTACTCCCAAGATATCGTTCCCAACCAAATTTGACTGCTGCCTCGATGGCAACAGTTGTCGTTTCTGGACATAGCACCTGATTTCTATAAGATTCTGGCTGGGTATCAAATAATTCCCAGCATGGCATCGAAATCACGGCGGTGGATAAACCCCGAGCCTCTAACTGTTCGCGGGCTTTCAATGCAATATCAACCTCAGAGCCTGTTGCAAGAAGGGTAACCTGACGCGGCGAGGTACTCCCTTCAAGCAGCACATAAGCACCCCGCGAGGAAAGATTTGAAGCAACCGGACGCTTGCGCAGATGAGGAAGCGCTTGTCTGGAAAAAACAAAAGATACCGGCCCTTGCTTGTAAGAAAGGGCCGTCTGCCAGCACTCCACAGCCTCGACTGCATCTGCTGGACGCATCACGAGCATATGCGGCATGGCACGCAACGACGCTAAGATCTCGACAGGTTGATGCGTCGGGCCATTTTTTCCAATTCCGATCGAGTCATGACTGAACACGAACTTGACAGGAAGTTTCATGAGTGCGGCATTACGCAAGGCCGGTCGCATGTAATCTGAAAACGCCAAATACGTCACACTCACAGGAACAATCCCGCCGTGTGCTGCCATGCCATTACACATAGAGCCCATCAAATGTTCACGCACACCGCAATGAACATATGCGCCACTCTGATCCGAAGCAGAAAAAGCAAGCAAACGTCTTTTATGATCAGTGGGTGCCTCAAGATCGGCACAAGCCACCATACGTTCTGGCAAATAATCTGTCATGCAATCATTAATCGCAGCAGATAAATTAATACCACCTCTGGGAGGCTCGGCAAGCAGAGTGGCCTTCAACCCATCAAGCGCATGCTCAAGCGCAGGCGGCAACTCTCCTTTCATCACACGCTCAAATTCGGCGCGCTTTTCTCCAGAGAGTGCGGCGAGTCTCTCCAGCCATTGTGATCTAGCAGACTGACCCGCAGAGGGACTCTCTCTCCATGTATTTAAAATCGCCTCTGGCACATCAAAAGAAGGATGAGGCCACTGTAAATCCTGACGCATCTGAGCAGCGTCCGTATCAAACAGCTTGGCACTATGCCCGCCACGCTGCCCCTGAAGCCGAGTAATACCTTTGGCGATCGTTGTGCGAGCCAAAATGATAGATGGACGACTATCCAGTTTTGCCGCTGAGATACAAGCGGAGACAGACTGGATATCGTGACCATCGACACGCTGAACATGCCAGTGCGCTACCTCAAAACGTTTGGCAACATCCTCACTAATTGATAGTTCAATACTCCCATCATCGGTAATAGCATTGTCATCCATCAACAGGATCAACTGACCCAGACCGAGATGTCCTGCCAAACTGATCATTTCCTGACCAACGCCTTCTTGCAAACAACCGTCACCGACAAAGGCATAGGTGAAATGGTTCACGAGATCACACCCAAATCGTGCGCGCAAGAATGCTTCAGCAACGGCCATACCCATGGCATTTGCGATGCCTTGACCGAGCTGACCCGTAGTGACTTCTATCCCTGCGTCAGGCTCGAACTCTGGATGGCCTGCACAATGCGAGCCAAGCTCACGAAAGGATTTAATTTGCTCGAGCGAGATCTTTTGGTATCCCGTCAGGTATAGAAGGGAATACAACAACATCGAACCATGACCATTAGACAGCACCACACGATCCCGATCCCACCAGGTTGGGTGCTCAGGGTCGTGCTTGAGATGATTCATGTACAACGCTGTCGCAATCTCTGCCATGCCGAGAGGGACACCTTGATGACCCTCGCCAGCACGAATGATGGCATCAACCGAGAGAAACCGAATCGCGTTGGCCAGTGTCTGAGCAGGAGGTAACTTGGGTACAGTTGTCATATCACTCAGTCTGGATCAATGAATCAACATGCCACCATTCACATCCAGCGTGATGCCCGTGCAATACTTTGACAAATCGCTCGCTAGAAAAACGACACAACCAGCCACGTCATTAGGCTCGCCGATTCGATTCATAGGGATGCCAGACAAAATATCAGACAGACGATCCTCAGGAATCAAGCCCTTATTGATGTCTGTTTCAATCAATCCAGGGGTGATACAGTTGACTCGGATATTGTCAACACCACACTCTCGCGCCATTGCGCGCGCCAAGCCCAAGACGCCAGCTTTTGCGGCAGAGTAATGAGGGCCGCCCAAAATACCACCACCTCGCTGAGCGGAAACAGAAGAAGTACAAATGATCGAGCCTTGTTTACGCTCACGCATGGCAGGCAAAACGGCCTGTGACATAAAAAGTGCTCCACGCAGACTCACATCTAGAACTGCATCGTAGTCTGCTGCAGTAATTTCCATCGTTTTGCGGGGCTGGGTGATGCCGGCATTATTAAACAAAATATCGATCTGACCCATTTTGGCCAATACTGCTTTGACTGCCGCTTCACACGAAGCCTTGTTGGTCACATCAGCGACTACACCCATATGTTGCGCACCTAGTGAAGCTGCAACAGAAGCAGGCTGTGCCTTTTCCAAATCGAGGATCACCACACGGGCTCCTTGTGCTGCCATCATGCGAGCTGATGCAAAACCAAGCCCGTTCAAACCCGCACCGCCTGTGATGATCGCCACTTTATCTTTTAACAACATGATTAAATTCTCCGTTGATTCTGACGTGATAAATGAGTATGTGTCTCACACACTCAGGATAAAAAAATTATGGTGAGAGTGGGACTTACTTACCCAACCCATTAAGAAGGTCATAGCTCCGAATGACTTGACTATCATCGAGTCGCCCTTCCCCCCTTCCAGAAGAAGCTAGAAATAGCTGATATGCCGCAGCTGCCAGCGGCAGAGCCGCTTTTGCATCGCGCCCCGCCTGCATCACAATCCCTAGATCTTTGACGAAAATATCGACAGCACTCGTGACGATTGGGTCCGACTCAAGCATGCGTGGACCCCGATCTTTGAGCATCCAACTCGAGGCTGCAGAACCGCTCATGATCTCCAGCAACATTGCGAGATCGAGACCGCTTTTCTTCGCCAGAGAAAAAGCTTCTGCCGCAACAGCGATATGCAAGCCACACAAGAGTTGGTTGACCGCTTTACACATCGCGCCTTGACCAGGCTGATGACCGACATGAAAAATACGCTCACCGATCACTTTAAAAACATCCTGTACGTCGTCGAATGTTTTTTGATCAGACGCAGCCATGACCGTGAGCGAGCCATTGGTCGCACCCACAACCCCTCCAGACAAAGGCGCGTCGACAAGACGGCGACCCTTGGCCTGAACCTGCTTGGCAATTTCTTCTACCTCAGCAGGCGGGCACGTCGACATCAGGCAGACGATTCCGCCCATCGGCAACACATCAATCGCTCCAGACTCAAATAGCACCTGTTTGGCCTGTGAGGCATTCACCACCAGGATCAATAACAGATCGGCACCAACGCATGCCTCTTTAGCATTCGTAAACGCCTTGCCACCCATACCACTCAGTACATTGAGAGAGGCGGGATTAATATCAATCCCGTGGACGGAATATCCTGCTGTGATTAAATTTTTAACCATCGGGAGCCCCATGGCTCCCAGCCCTGCAAATGCGATTGTTTTCATGTCAGTACATCGTCAAGGAAGGTACGTAAGTGATTAGCATCAGTACCACAAGCGCAACCAGATAAAAAGGCCAAAGCTCTCGAACAATCGCTCCAATTGACTCTCTAGAAATAGCTGCTGCTACAAAGAGTGTGGTGCCCACTGGTGGGGTAAAGAGCCCGATACTCAGATTGACCGCCATCATGATGCCAAGCTGAATCAAGTCAAAACCAATCGCGTTCCCGATTGCAACAAAAGTAGGACCCAGAAGCAGAATAGCCGCAGGGAGGTCAAGGAACATCCCAACAATAAGCATAATCACGTTCAACATCAAAAGAATCATGAGCGGATTTTTGAGAGTTTCAAGAGCCCACTCAGCAACCGCCTTAGGAATTGCTTCAACCGTCAATACATACCCAACCATATTCGATGCAGAGATCACCAACATCACGATGCCAGTCGTAATAGCGGTGTGTACGAGCGCATCGATCAACCGCTTGAGATTCAAGTCACGATAAATCAACATGCTGATGACAAGCCCATAGAACACCGCCATCACACTCACCTCGGTAGGTGTGGCGATACCAGCTCTCAGCAAGATCACAATAAATAACGGCATCGCCAATACTGGTGATGCATAAAAAGTAATTTTGGCAAATTCACGCGCTGTAATTTTATTCATCAGTCTTGGAAAATTACGTAATCTGCCAGAGAGATAACAGACCAACATAAATCCAAAACAAAGCATCAGCCCTGGCACGAATCCCGCTAAAAATAACGATGCAATGGATTGATCAGAAACACTTGCATAAATGATTAATGGAATAGAGGGAGGAATCAACCCTGCAATCACTGAAGAGGAGGCAATCGTAGCGGCTGCGAAAGGTGCCGGATAACCTTCCTTTTTTTGCCAAGGGATCAGCATCGATCCCAGTGCAGAAGCCTCCGCGACTGCGGAGCCAGAGACACCGCCAAAAATTGTAGAACCCACCACACTGACTTGAGCGAGCCCACCATGCATGCGTCCAACTAGCGCGGTCGCAAATTCAATCAGTTTTTTACCAAGCGTACCACCCATCATCAGATTGCCAGACAGCACAAAAAATGGGATCGCTAATAGCGGGAAACTTTGAGATGGTTGAAAAATCTTAACAACCATCGTTGCACTTGGCATCCCCCCTGCTGTGACCGCAGCGATACCAGAGCTAACAATGAGGGCATAGCCGACTGGAAAGGCCAGTACGAGCAGCGCGAAAAAGATAGCGAGCATCAGAATAGTCATACGCTGTCCTCAGGGGTATTTGATCGCACTGACAAAGGGTCTTCGGCGAACATTAGACGAAAGAAGGTGGTAATGCCGATCACACCAAGTGCTGCAAAGCCAACGATGACAGACATATATGCCCACTTTGCTGAAACACCTGTCACAGGGTAGACCTCAGAACCTGTAATTTCAATGACAAACAAGCCCACCCAAGCGAGATAAAAGAAGGTAGCAATCACAAGCAACTGCAGGACCATCATCAGCACTCGATTAACAGTCTTACTTAGAAAACCTTTGATCGTTTCAACAGCGATATGCTTGCCTAACTGGGCAGCCAGCACAATGCCGCTCATCATTAACCAAGGGAATAGTAGGTTTGGCATTTCAGTCGGCCAGCCCATTCCTTGATTAGTGATGTAACGGACAACCACTTCTGCCAAGAGCGAAAAAAACATCACGGTAATTGCGGTCACAGCGATGATCATGCTGATGACTTCAATGATCCG
>Ga0247843_1005289_pt1 | contig 18116 bp, 17 predicted proteins | sample LaCruzMarch2017__FD_192420 | JGI IMG/M metagenome (GOLD analysis project Ga0247843, IMG submission 192420) | Freshwater microbial communities from meromictic Lake La Cruz, Castile-La Mancha, Spain - LaCruzMarch2017_8m | ecosystem: Environmental > Aquatic > Freshwater > Lake | place: Spain...
TAGACGTGGCCGAGACTGCTGATGCGGCTCTGAAGCAAATCGGCAAGAACAAGTATGACGTGGTGATAACTGATATCGCTATGCCGGGCATGAGTGGCATCGAGCTGCTCGCCAAGGTGAAGCAGGCGAGCCACGATACTGCCGTGCTCGTGATTACCGCGCACGGTTCGACCGAAAGTGCCGTAGAGGCGATGAAGCTCGGTGCCGCTGACTACCTCACCAAGCCCTTTCAGATCGACGAAATGAAGCTCGCCATCGAAAATGCGCTCAAGGCCCGCGCCCTCGAACGCGAAAATCGGCAGCTGCGGTCAGAGCTGGGCAAAGCCTTCTCTTTCGACAATATCATCGGTAATGCCCCGGCTATGCAGCCCGTTTTCGAGATGGTGAAGCGTGTATCGGCCACAAAAGCCAACATTATGATTCTCGGTGAGAGCGGCACGGGCAAAGAGCTTGTCGCCCACGCCTTACACCGAAACTCCGCAGCCCCCTCGGCACCCTTCGTGGTAATCAACTGCGCCGCCGTGCCCGAGTCCCTTTTCGAGAGCGAGCTCTTCGGCCATAAACGCGGCTCTTTCACCGGTGCCGTAGCCGATAAGCAGGGAATCTTCGAGCTGGCCGACACCGGCACGCTCTTTCTTGATGAGGTGGGTGATATTCTCCTACCCGTGCAGGTTAAGCTTCTGCGGGCGATCCAGCAGAAAAGCTTTCGCCCTGTGGGCGGCGTTGAAGACAAAACGGTCGACGTGCGTATCATCTGCGCGACGAACAAGAACCTCGAGGAAATGGCCGCCAAGGGCCTATACCGCGAGGATCTATTCTACCGGCTCAACGTGATCCAGATTCGCATGCCCCCGCTTCGCGAGCGTAAGGAGGATATTCCAGCGCTGGCCGAACACTTCCTGCGAAAGTTCAACGTGACGATGGGCAAGTCTATCAAGAGCATAAGCAAGGAAGCCTTGCGCGTACTTACGCAATACGACTATCCCGGAAACGTGCGGGAGCTGGAGAACTTAATCGAACGCGCGGTAGCCCTCGAGGCCCAGAACGTGGTGCTGCCCGAAAGTCTTCCGCAGAAGCTGCTCTTGCAGTCGCTCTCTTCCGCGCCCTCTGCGGCCGCGGCACCGGCAACGCCTGCGCCTTCCGACGCTTCCGGCATCTTTGACCTCGAAAAGGGCGTGGAAGACTACGAACGCGCTCACATCGTGAAGGCCCTGGAAAAAACGCAGGGCATGAAAAAGAAGGCCGCCGCTTTGCTCGGTATCAGTTTCCGCTCTCTTCGTTATAGGATCGAGAAATACGGGATTGACGACCCCAACCCCGAAGAGAAGGAATAGGCGAGATGCCGTCCCCCGGAAACTTATCCTCCGTTCACTGGAATATGCTTCTAGGCCTCGTGTTCTTTTTCGGCTTGCTTTGGGGCTCGTTCCTCAACGTGGTGATTCACCGCCTGCCGCTCGGGGAAAGCGTCGTAACTCCGCGATCGCGCTGCCCCGGCTGCAAGAAGCTCATTCCCTGGTATCGCAATATTCCGCTGCTCAGCTGGATCGTGCTGCGTGCCCGATGCGGCGACTGCGGTACGAAGATTTCCATTCGCTATCCCTTGGTAGAGCTTGTGAATGCATTGCTTTTCACGGCCGCCGTAGCCTGGCGCCCGAATGACGTTTTCGCCTGGCCCTTTCATTTCTATTTTCTCGCCTCGATGGTGGCTTGCACCTTTATTGACATCGATCACTGGATCCTTCCAGATAAGATCACTCTCCCGGGCATCGTCGTGGGGCTGCTCGGGTCGTTGGTAATCGGCTACGTTAATCCGGAACTTCCCTTTTATGTTCCCTTTCTAAATTCACTGCTAGGGGTACTGGTTGGCGGCGGAATTCTCTACGCGGTGGCTCTTGGCTACCGTCTCTACGCGAAACGCGATGGCCTCGGCGGCGGCGATATCAAGTTCCTTGCGATGATCGGCGCTTTCACTGGTGCCCAGGGCGCGTTGGCAACTCTGATCCTTTCTTCATTCCTTGGCTCCTTCATCGGAATTTTCCTGATCCTGCTGCGCGGAAAAAAAGGCGGAACGATGATCCAGTTCGGGCCATTTCTTGCCCTCGGCGGCCTGGCGGCCTTTTTCTTTGGAGCCGATCTTTGGCAATGGTATTTTGGATTCAGATAAATGGGTTTATTCAGACGAAATACCATCTTTCACGTCGAAGAATCGCTCCCCGACCCCGAGGAGTTGAAGCTGCGTTTTCGCCGCCGAGTGCTGATGCTCACGGTTTGCGGCTTCCTCGCAGTGCTGGGCGCGCCCGTGGTGCGTGAACTGCGCCCTTATCTCCACGGGCGAGTGGAGGCGCGGCGTTTCGCTGAGAGTATGCTCGAAGCGCGCACGCTTGCTTCCAAAGCACGCGTTCCCGTTTCGCTCGAGATCGACCCCGGCGGGCAAACGTGGAAGAGAAAATTCTACGCACCATCGAGCGGCTGCGAAAAAGAGACCGCAGGACCAGTGGCGGCTCTGCCTGCCTCCGGCGTGATCTGGAAGCTCAAAGCCGAGCAGGAAAATGGCGAGAGCGTTACGGGCCACAAACTCTGCTGGCACCCCGACAAAGGGCTGCTGCTCGACACGGTACCGTTAGCCAATGCGAAATTGCTGGTGTCGTTGGCGGGTGAAACCAGTGAAGGAGGGCCCGCCCAGGACCTCGCTTATGTGCTGGTCACCTTAGGCGGAGCGGAACTGCAGACCATTAGCCACTGATCTGAGCCCCTTTTTCTTTGTCAGATTAATTCACTCAACCATTAGCCCGACATGCCGATGCGTGTCATACCTATGGTTAGACTGCTTGTGCTCACATTGCTCACGCTTCCCCTGCTTCCGCTACAGACGGAGGCCGCAGAATACTGCCACGAGAAAGACCTCGTGCTCGACCAAGAGATGCTCTGGAACTTTTCGGGTTTTGCCTCTGAGCTCCCCCTGCCCACACACCGGGAAGAGGCGCTCGTAGCCTCCATGGGGAAAGTGCAGTTCGGCACAAACGGGGAGCCGTTGCTCTGGACTATCTTCGAGAATAGCGGGCAGGGAAATTTTGGCATCGAGTACATGGTCTACAAAATAGAGATTCGCATCGGCGACGCCCAAGAACCGGACTCCCAGCTGTTCAGCGAAGACTTTTCGAAAAACTGCTCCGAACCCGGCCTTGGCGTGGACTATGGCCGACGCCGCAGCCTCGCTCCCTTGAAAGTGCTACCCCACGCTAACGGTGAGCCGAGGGGATTGGAGAAAGTTCGCGTTCGCGTCTGGGGCTGGCAGTAGGTCGCGCTCCGTGCTAACTCTCCTGTATGGAGCAAAATACGCACTCAGTAGAAAAAGCCGTCGAAATTTTCTCGGAAGTCGCCCCTAAATACGAATTCCTCAATGCCGTGATGACCGCCGGCATGGATAAACGCTGGCGCACGGCCATGCTCGATGTGTGCGAGAGCGCACTCGGCCGCAAGCCCGAGTCGGCCCTGGATCTCGCCACCGGCACTGGCGACGTGGCCCGCATGATGGCCGATAAGTGGCCCAAGAGCCGCGTGGTCGGCACCGATCCAACCACTGCCATGCTCGAAGTAGCGCGCCAGAAAGCTACCGGACCCAAAGTTTCCCGCTCTCACCTGCGTATAAACTGGCAGGAAGGCGTAGCCGAAAAAATCAACGCGGAAACTGGCTCGCTCGATATTGTCACGATCGCTTTCGGCTTCCGCAATGTTGCCGAGAGCCTGCGACAGCGCGCCACCGAAGAAGCATTCCGCGTTCTGAAGCCAGGCGGCGTTTTCGCTATTCTGGAACTCGGTCTGCCTCGCGCGAAGATTTTCCGCGGTCCTTATAAATTTCTGCTGAAAAAAGGCATGCCGCGTTTCGCGAGCCTCTTCGCCCCGCGCGCACCCTACGACTACCTCGCGAGCTCCGTGGTTGCCTTTCCTCCGCCCGACCAGGTGAAACGCATGCTCACGAAGAGCGGCTTTCTCGCGTTCGCACCACGCCCGTTGAGCGGCGGCATGACGTGGCTTTATATCGGCAAACGGCCCAGCGCAGACAATTAGCCCGCAGCGCTCATGCTTCGATATTTTCTCTTCTTCCTTTTTGGTTTTTTCCTTCTCGGAACGGGAGTTTGGGAACTCGCGCTTCGTAAAACTTCAGCCAATGAAGAATCTCATCTCATGGGCTGCCTGCAGCTAGGCAATCCGGAACATCATTACTTCCAGCCTAACTGCAACACCCAGGTAGAAACGCCGCTAGGGCCAGTGAGCTACAGTATCAACGAAGATGGATTCCGGGCCAGCCCACGGGACACTTACCAGCCTGGTGCCTTTGCGCTCGTGGGCGATTCCAAAGTAGAAGGCTGGTGGGTGGAGAAAGCCGACACCATCGGCGCCCAGCTCGAAGCCGGCAATACTTTCGGAAAGCTCCGGGAGCTCAACGTGGGCATCCGCTTTTCAGGGCCTTCGATCCAGCGGCTCAGGCTCGAACGCGCCCTCGAGCACTATCCCGTAAAGCTGATTCTCTGGTTTTTCAACGGCACGGATACCGCCGATGAGCGACTGGCGCATTCCCTCGCCCTTAAGCGCGACAAGAACGGCGCGCCGATTTCCCTGAGCGTCGAAGATGCCACCCCGCCAGGCTGGCTCGACTTTCTGCAAAAGCTGACGCGCAACAAAAGTTTGATCCTTAGATCGATTCAGATGAGGCTTTACGACCGGGAAGTGACCAGAAGAGTGCTCTCGGGCGACAACGCGCACGACCTCTGCGCGTCGTTTCATTCCGCAATGGAAGTCGCGCGCGACAGGAAAATCCCGGTGCTCGCTGTGCAGCTGCCGCTGGGCCCGAACATTGAGAAATTTCCCTATATGAATGTCGTGGGCACTGAGGATAGCTCAGGAGAGATCGCCGCTTGCGTGAAAAAAGAAGGAGTGAGCATCATCGACCTCCGCAGCAAGCTGAGCACCAACCCGGAACTTTACTGGTCGATGCACAGGAACATGACGGCCGCGGGTTTGCGCCATCTGGTGGAAAAACTCACGCCCGAACTGAAGGAAGCCTGGGCGAAACTAAACCAATCGCCGGGTTCAGCCTCGGGTGAGCTCCGGAAAAAATGATGGCCAACCGGAACCGGAGTCTCGCGCTGAAGCGCCCCAGACAAAATCGAGTTCGATTCAAGGGCCAAGCATTTTGTGCGCTGACCGGAGCCCTTCGCGATGTTTCTCGAGCGCACGCAGTATCCTAATTTCCATTCTCTGGGCCATTGACCTGGTGCCGGCGGCGTTGACGTGAATGTCGCCAGAGATAAACAATTGTTTTGGGTTCTCTAAATCGACCGGTGGACTAGGGATTTCGTGCCCGGCTTCGGCCACTGGCAACGAGCTGCCCACGCGGCACAGCTCCAGGAAACGTTCGATGACGAGGGGATGAGTCTGCGCCGCGATTTCGGATTTATAGTATAGGTCATTCCTGGGGTGCAAATGAAAGATGCAGCTGGGCTTGGAGAATACGTAGTAGTCGGCTCCGGCAGCTTTTGCTTCTGCCTCGATCGCCTTTAAATAACGAAAGACGATATCGAGGATTCCCGGTGCGTCGCGCTTTGCGACGGTAAAACGCGTGGCATGAGCCGTACCGAAATGAAGTACCATTAGCTCCTGCCAGTAGCGCAACTTCGTGGCAAGAAATCGCAGCTCAGGAAAGTGATAGAAATGGGACGAGAGGAAAGAAGGAATTGGCCAGAAATAGTCAACGGGCCCCATTTGATCTGCTAGCCCGCTCGCGTCCGTCGACTGGCTGGTCAGATGGTAGAACGCGGTATTCAGCCCCATACTCTCAAAGTTGAACACGAGGATCACGATGTCGGGCTTAAGGGCGCGCAGCAGCTCTCTCTGCGCGAGCCGCATCTGCACGAGGGTAAAACCAGGCATCCCGCCGTTAACTAGCTCCACTCCCTTTTTCGCCAATCGCTCCCGTAGCTGGTCGATCAGGGAAGGCCCTGTATGAAAAGAAATCAGACCGCTGTCTCCGAGCAGGAGCACGCGGGTGGCCCTTCCCTTCGGCGGATGCTCGATGTCGAGCATCCCGAGTGAGTTGGTGCGAAATGGCACGAGATCCCCGCTCATCGAGGAATGCGAGCCGCTGCAGTTGGGTTCGAAGCGCTGGAGTAGAAGAAGGTCCTGCCGCTGGCAGTCATAGCGCTTCACTGCCGCCAGGGTACGCAGCCCGGAGTAAAAGGACCATAGTCCTGCGAAAACCAGCAACAGTAGCAGGACTGCCGCTGCCACACCTACCCGATTTATACTGGGTGACACCGGGTAGATCGTAAAGCGCTTCTCCCGCACCCTCAAGCGTGATCAATGGAAAATTCGGCTCGTGGCGGAAAGTTACAGTCAATTTCGCGCCGTACGAGGCCAACCATTTTCTCCAAAGAAAACCGAGTTCGATTCAATTGCCTCGGGCTTTGCGCGCGGGAAGCACCCACTCGCGATGATGTTCGAGCGCTTGCAAGATCGCTCTTTCTAGGATCGGCGCAAATGCCCTTGTGCCGGCGGCGTTGAGATGGATGTCGCCGGGAATAAATACTGATTCTCCGTCTTTTACAGCGAGCGGTTTACGATTGATCTCGTGCCCGTTTTCCGCCACGGGCAACAAGCTGCCCGCGCGGCAGAGCTCCAGGAATCTTTCATGGACGAGGGGATGGGTCTGGGCCGCGATTTCAGATTTGAAGTAGAGGTCGATCCCTGGGCTCGTTTGAAAGCGGCAGTTTCTATGGCGGATCACGTAGTAGTCCGCTCCGGCGGCTTTCGCCTCCGCCTCGATCGCCCTGAGATAGCGGAAGACAATATCGAGGAGTCCCGGCTCATCGCGCTTCGCGGCCGAAAAACGAGTAGCGTGAGCTGTACCGAAACGCAGTACCATTAGCTCCTGCCAGTAGCGCAGCTTTGTGGCAAGAAATCGCAGCTCAGGAAAGTAATAAAAATAGGACGAGAGGAAAGTGGGAATAGGCCAGAAATAATCAATGGGCCCCATCTGACTCGCGAGGCCGTGCGCGTCGGTAGACTGGCTGATTAAATGATAGAACGCAGTATTCAGCCCCATGCTCCCGAAGCTGTAGGCGAGAACAACGATGTCGGGCTTGAGCGCAGGAAGCAGCTCTCTCTGCGCAAGCAGAACCTGCACCAGAGTGAAACCAGGTGTCGCGCCGTTAATCAGCTCCACTCCCTTTTTCGCCAATCGCTCCCGAAGCAGCTCGATCAAGGAAGGCCCGGCATGAAAAGAAATCATCCCGCTGTCGCCAAGCAGAAGCACGCGGGTTGCCCTTCCCTTCGGCGGATGCTCGATGTCGAGCATTCCAAGTGAGTTAGTACGAAAGGGTGCAATATCTCCGTTCATCGAGGAATGCGAGCCGCTGCAGTTCGGCTCTAAGCGCTGGAGCAACAAAAGATCCGGCCGCTGGCAGTCGTAACGCTTTACCTTCGCCAGCGTATGCAGCCCCGAGTAAAACGACCACAGCCCTGCGAAAACCAGCACCAGCAGCAAGCCGGCTACGGTGAAGAGCAGCCTGGCACGGGAGCTAAAGGGGCCCCTGCCTACCTGGTTTATTTTGGGTGACACCGGGAAGATCGTATAGCGCCACTTCCGCAATCTCAAGCGCGGCCAATGTTGAACTCGGAGTACGGTAGAAAAACAAAAAGCCGCAAGCTGAAGACAAGTGCGAAGATCAGTGCTCGTAGTGGAATCGAGCCCAGGCCCGACTCACTAATATACGGCTCCAGGCACGAACTCCGGCGGTAGCGAGGCCGGATTGGGCTCGGCGCTGCCCGGCGCCGGGAAATTGTGCAGGATAAGGTGCACGTTTTTCATCCCGCAGCGTGGCACTACAAGGCTCTTACCAACCATGCGGTAAACTCTTCCCATTGCGCTATTAAAGTTGGCGGGAATCGGAAAGGCGCGCTTAGCACAGTCCTTGTAACTTTCCTCGCCCACGCACTCCACCGCCATCGGGTAGATCGGTCCCTGGAAAGTCGGCACAGGCGGGGCCGTGAACGCAAAACCTTCTTTCTTCGCCTCCAGTGGCCCGGCGTATGAAATGTACTGCTCGAGCGGCGGCGGAAACTGCAAAACCAGCCCGCCCTCGCCTTTCACGAGCTTCGGCGAAGTATCCGAACCGATGCCGAACGTTAACAGCACGAGCGCAAGTTTCTTCTTCTGAACCGCAGCGAGAAAACCATCGGTCGCCTCAACCTTTCCGCTCAGCAGAGCGGGGCTGGAAAAACAATCGACCGAACGCTCGTAAACCCTGGTGATCGGCAGCGAGCCCACATCCATTTCAATCGGCTGCTCTTTGCCGTAGCTGAAAAACGTTCGCGCCTCGAACTGGGCGAGACTCCAGTCGCAGTTCCTAGCCTCGACCGGGCAAAGATACACCGTTAGGCGGTAATCGCCGGGAACCAGCTTGAGCGGAAAACGAAAAGTAAATTTCGGACTGGGGCCCAAGTTTAGGGGAGCAGCACGTTGCGATTCTCTTCCATCGGTGCCGATCAGCTGGGCATTCAAGGAAAATTTTTCAGGCACTTTCCCGTTAAGCAACGGGGGCACCGCTAACGAAAGTGAAATATCCGTAAGCACCTGCGTAGACAACATCGCCACTTTTTCTTTGTTTTCACCGAGCACGACCGGAGCCGCTTCCTTCTGGCCCGGCATAATGAAGAAATAATAACCTGCTCCGCCCAAGGCGAGCATGCTGAGAAGAATCCCGAATAAAAATCCGACGAAAAACTTTCCGCTCATGATTCTCCCGGCTAAAAGGTTCCCCTGAGAATAGCTCTTAGGGAACAAGAGTCAAGGTACCCGGGCCAAAAACCGGGCGTCCCTATCGAGAGAAACTGCTGCCAAGCGCTTGCGTCTCTATGTTAATTTGCCCGAATGGATAGCGCCATCCAAGCCCGAAACCAATCTGTCCGAAAGCAATTCCTGCCGCTCGAGCGGCATCGCATCTGGGCAGAAGTTCCCGAATCCAGCTGGAACAGCTGGGTATGGCAGCAGCAGAACAGGGTGAAAACGAGCTTTCAACTCGGCAGCCTGCTTTCCTTGAGCTCCGAGGAGAAGGCCGCCTTCGAGAAGGTGGCTCCCTTGTTCCGAATGGCGGTAACGCCCTACTATCTTTCTCTGATGAGCCAGACAGACCCCGCGTGCCCAATCCGCCGGCAAGGTGTTCCCCAGGAGGCAGAGGGGGTATTTCTCCCCACCGAACTCGAGGATCCTTCAAAAGAAGAATCTATGTCGCCGGCGCCAGGCGTGGTTCATCGCTACCCGGATCGCGTTTTGCTCTATACCACCCATAACTGCGCGGTCTATTGCCGGTTCTGCACCCGAAAACGAAAAGTGGCGGATCCTAGTTCCGCTCTTGGCACCGATGAGCTGGAGGAGGGCATCGCTTACATCCGTGCAAAACCGCAGATCCGCGAAGTGGTCGTAAGCGGTGGTGACGCGCTGTCAAATTCAGACGACCGGCTGGCCCACATTCTGGAGAAGCTCCGGTCGATCGACCATATCGAGATCATTCGCCTGGGCTCGAGAAACCTGGTGACGCTGCCTTACCGGGTTACGCCGGACTTCGCGAAAATGGTGTCGAGCTTCAGCCCGGTTTTTTTTCATACCCATTTCAATCATCCGCGAGAATGCACCCGCGAAGCCTTAGAGGCCTGCGAGCTTTTGTCGTCTGCGGGAATTCCGCTGAACAATCACACCGTGCTGCTCAAAGGAATCAATGACGACGCCGAAGTTATGCGCACGCTGAATCTCAAGCTCCTGATGATGAAGGTAAGACCTTACTATCTCTATCAATGCGATCGCGTTTTCGGCAATTCTGGATTCCGCACTTCCGTGGAGACGGGCCTTGATATTATCCAAAAGCTTCGTGGCTGGAGCTCGGGCCTCGCCGTTCCGCACTACGTGATGGACACCCCCGGTGGCGGAAAAGTTCCCCTGCTCCCAAATTACGTGGTCGACAAAAGCCCCGGCCGCCTCGTGCTAAAAAACTATCAGGGGAAGAATTTCGAATTCCTCGAATGAGCCTCTTCGAGGAGCTTCTGGCTGAGGAACGAAACCAGTTCCGGGTGGAAGGAGAATCTGAATGCACCGGCCTCAAACTCTCCGGCGAAGGCAGCACCGAAAACAGCCGGCTTCCACGGCTCCCCGGCCAGGAAACCTCTAAGCTCATTGAGCGATCCAGCAGCTCTCTCTCTTTGGCCTTCGCGAAAATCAAGACGAACGAAGTTCAATAGCAAGATCAGCCAGACGGCCTCGACGCAGTTCTGCTCTTTTCCATAAGAGTGCACTGCCAGCCTGGTTGCTGTGCGCAATCCTTCCTCCAGGCAGCGCCTGGCCTCCTCGAAGTCGCAGTGAAACTTGTAAAATTGAAACGCCAGGGCATTCCAGTTCCATACCGATTGATACAGGCTGTGCTTTCCTGCCAAATCTCTTTTCAACTCCTCTATGATCTTGCAAGGGTCGGGAATTTTTTCGGAAAGGCAGTCGTTATAAACCAGGCAGAGTCGAGAAAGAGTAGGGTGCGACTTCCAGTGCTCTCTGGAACGCAGCTCTTTCCAAAGCCCGAAATGACGCTCCCAACAGCCCGTCGATTGAGTTTTCATGTCAATTCCACTATTACAATATGCTAGGCTCTCCGTAGGACCTGCAACTTGAAAACTTTTTTCAAAACACTTTTAAAAATTTTCTTTGTCGCCGTTGCTCTGGGCGTGGCGTTCTTTCTCTATCTCGGCTGGAAGAACTTCGACTTTAACAATTTGGAGCTTGGCTATGCGCGAGCTATCTATTTCCTGCGCAAGAATGGTGTCTCCGTTGTTGACTCCCTCGATGAATCGGCGGGGTCTTGCAGCACAGTCGTGGTGAAGAAGGGCGGGATTAATGAGTTCGAATTGCTGAATGAGCCCTTTCCTTATGGCACCCCGCTGAAACTGGATTTTTCCCTTTCCCGAACCATGCCTCTCTGCAAGTTCAAAGTTCCCGGCGTAGGATTCACCGTGTCTCCCTTGCCCGCTGCTGTGGTCGCAATTTTCCGCGAAGCAAACAAGCCGGGGATTGTGGAGCTGAAGTCCGGGGGCGCCTCCATCTCTTCCGAAAAAATGGAAGTTGTTCTAAAGCTGCCAAATCTGAACCTGCTGCTGAAATCAGAAAATAAGGCTACGGTACTGATCGATTACAAGAATACCTCGGTAAACATTCGCGTTGGACTGGGCTCCGTGACGGCACAAACGGAGCAGGCAGCCCAGTCAGAAGGTAATGACGTGGCTATTTGGTTCTATGCCAGCAATGGAACAAAACTTTCGGTGAATGGATCACCAGCTTTTTCCAGCGAGATGGAAGGCAAGTGGCTGCCTTCTGGCTTCAGTATCTCCACAAGTTCCAAGACCGCTCCAGCAAAGCCCTGATCTCGAGGCTCCAGTCTGGCTAGGGCGCTGCTTTCCAGGGCACCGGTGCGATGGCCGCAGACTGCGATCCCAGAACAAAACTGTCTCCTTCGCAAACCAGGGAATGAAAAGCAGCCGAGAGCTCCGCGGAAACAGGAAACTCCCCCGTTGGTTTTTCCGAACTGAAATCCTCCAGCTGTTTCGCGGCTTCGGTTTCCACTTTTTGCACGAAGTGCATGCAGCGAAGCTTTGAGCCCTCTGGTGACAACAGGTTCCAGGAGATCTTATTGCCCGCAGGTGAAGGCATAGCCGTAAGCGTAAAGCCAAATCTGGCGAGATCGTCGGGGGGGGCATTGCGAATATTCATGGGCCACAAGGAGCTTGGCAGCCTCAAATCGGCCGCCATCACCGACTCTTGGGCATATAAATAACGAAAATTACCGTTCGAAAGCACGAGCTCCATCCTGCAGAAAAAAGACTCCAACTGTGCGGGTAACTGTGCTGGTGAAAACCGAAACTTTCCCGAAACATTTCCGCGATTGCACCGAATCAGCTCGCCCTTCGCCTCCGACTGCAGCTCAATCTGGTGAGCCTTCCCTTTTCCCTCAAGCTCGTAAAAGAGCTGCGGAGTGCGCACGAAAAAAAAACCGGGGCCCATATTAACCGTGGACTTTCCTTTTTCGACGTACAGAACTGGAATCTCTCCCAGCTGCTGCATCTGAATCTTCCAGGGGCCGATCAGCTTCGCTTCTACCCCGTCAGGGCAGTGCACGCTCGCGTCTTTGGTGGAATCAACCCAGTCTCCGGGAAGCAACGCGACTGGCTCCTTGCCTTCTTCGCGAAGCTGACACACGAAGTGAATTCGGAACAAGGCAGGAAACCTCGCGGTTAGCACAAAGCGTTCTTCGCGACTCAGGCGGGAATAATAGCTACTGGTAAACTCTTTCAGAGCTGATGTTGGGTTGAGTTCGGCGAAAAAAGAAGTCGCTGCCTTGGTCAGCTCTTCGAAATCCAGGGCCGAGGCAGAAGCCGGGCTTAGCAAAACCCCGAGCAATGCGATCACCCATGCTGAGGAACGAACAAGCCACATGTAGCCATTAAACAGGAATACTAAGGAGATTTCATCAACTTTTTAGAGCTGCCTTGATCCAGAGCATTCCACGTAGCAGCACTGGCGGAATCAGATCTCTCAGAAAATATTTGGAACGCATTACAAGGTCGGTTTTGTCGCCGGAGCCCGAGCGCACACGGAAATTCGTGGTGTCCACTTTGTTCTCGGAAAAAATCGCGTCGCTTGCCGTGTAGTAGTAAAGCGCGATCGACTTGCGGCTGCGATCCAGCGGGCAGGTCATTGGATCGGGATGCCCGTGCCAGCTGGTATCGTCGGTATCGAAGATCACGCAGCGGTTGAAGAGCGGCGCGACGCTCTTGGCTTTCGTCTTCATGTCCTTGGTCCACAGCTCAAGCTCCCCGCCCCACTCCGGCTTCCAATCGTGGTTGAGATAAACCAGCACGTTGATGCGGCGGCGAAGGCGGAGCTTCTGGTGGATATTGAAATCAGCGTGGATACCGAGACGGCCGCCGCTCAGCGTTTCGTGGAAACCGCCGCCCATGAAGTAGGGATCCGGGATCAGCCCTTTGATGCCGGTGAGCTCCTCGAGGAAGGCGATGAAGGGCAAGGAGTTGAAAGAATAGAATACCCCGCGCGCCCAGGCGGCTGACTGTGGGAGCTGGTCGGGCAGGCAGAGGCCCTTGAAAATTTCCTGACTGCGTTTCATCTCGCGATCGGTGATCACGGGAAATTCTTTCAGCAGCCGCTCGGTGATTTCTTCGGGCAGAAAATTGTCGATCACACAATGGGCGAAGGGCTCGGCAGCCTTGTAAGCCTGGCTGAGCGCTTTCGCCTTTTCGCGGGCCTGCTCTTCTTTGATGAAAACGTGGTCGCCCTGCTGGCTTAAGGGGAGAAAGCTCATTTCTTCAGCCCCCGCAGCTTAAGCCAGAGGATGTCTTTGTTGGCTTCGGCGAGCGGCTTATTTCCGGAGCAAAGGCCGGTGGTGTAGGTTTTTCCGTCGCGCTTGGCGAACACGAGGTATTTCTCGCCCTCAAGAAACGTGAAGCCGCAGAGCGAATCGCCCGAGTTCACCGTGAACTCCTCGATTTTTTTCCCGCCCTTCCAAACCTGGATGGCTTCGAGCTCAGCACTCTTTTCTTTTACGCTGCGAGCTTTCACGGTCGCGATGATGTCGGCATTGGCGAAACTGTCTTCGATTTTGTCGGAGGCGCATTCGCAAGCATTCGCGTTAAGGGAAAGGAGGAGCTGGAGGATCTGGAGGAGGGAGATCATGGGCGTAGTCTAGCGCGATTTTTGCTTTGGTGCACCGGGAACGGGGGCGGTTTTTTCGACCGCTGTTTTGAATTTAGCGAGCGCGTCGACGGCTTCGCTAAGCGCGCGGGTTCCCTGGCAGCGATTCGTGTAGAGCCGGCGCGTTGCCCCGTCCTTCAGAAGGAAAAAAAGGAAGGACTCTCCTTCTTTAACGGGGAAGCGGCAGTCGGTGTCGGACTGGAAAACTTTTACGTTTCCAAGGAGCAAGCCTTTCCAGATTTTTCCGGGCTTCACTGTGATTTTCTGGTCACTCTTTGCTTTCTCAAGTTTCAGCACTCTGCCTTCGAGCACGACGGTGGCTTGCGTGAACTGCTCCTCGTCGCTAAAAGGCGGGCATTGGCAGGCGTGGGTGATGGACGGGTTCAGCAAGGCTAGCAGGAGAAGTAGGGAGCGCATATCGGGATGGTAGCGCGTTTCGAGGTTTGCTGCAGCGTGACCCGCGATGTCGCGGGTTAATGTTGCTGGGTTATTTCTAGTGGTGCAAATGCTTCTGCGCGATCGCCGCAAAATCTTCCGGCGTGAGCGCCTGAAGTGCATCCGACTTGGCTTCTACAGGGCGGGGATGCGTCTCGAGCATCACGCCGGCAAAGCCCATCGCGAGCGCGCCCGCGGTGCAGGCCTCTAATACCTGCTTCACGCCAGTGGCGTGCGAAGGATCGATCACCATCGGCAGTGAATAGCGGTGCTGCATGAACACGGCGCCAGCGAGGTCGAGGGTATAGCGCAGCTCTTGTTCCAGGCCGCGCACTCCGCGCTCACAGAGGATCACGCGGCGGTTGCCTTCGGCGAGGATGTATTCCGCGGCGGAGGCCCACTCGAGCAGAGTGGCGCCCGGGCCGCGCTTGAGCATGATTGGCTTGCCGGAGCGGCCGAGCTTGCGGAGGAGCGCGAAGTTCTGCATGTTGCGCGCGCCCACCTGGATGATGTCGAGGTACTGGGCGGCTTCGGGAACGTCGTCTTCGGAAAGGGTTTCGGAGATCGCGGCCATGCCCACTTTGTGCGCGGCTTCGGCGAGCATCTGGTAGCCCGAGCGGCCGATGCCCTGGAACTCGTGCGGGGAGGTGCGGGGCTTCACGGCACCGCCGCGGAGAACGTGCACGCCCAATTTAGCGAGACGCTGCGCGGTTTCGCTGAGGTTATGGGTCTCATCGAGAGAGCAGGGGCCGGCGATCCATACGGCCTGGCGCGGGCTATTGCGAAAGCGGATCGGCTCTTTGCGCCCGGCGACTTCGACCACGACTTCGTGGCCGCTCGGCATGGCATCGAGCAGAGGCGTGCGAGACGCGGTGAATTCCACGCGGCCGAGATCGCCGAGCTTCGTGGCGAGCACCTGCGGGGAGTAGATGCTCAGCTGCGCTCGGATTTCAAAGATCGGCTCAGGCGCCATGAGCTGAAACTCCACTCCGAGGGCCGTAAGGCGTTCCCGGGCGGTCAGGATCTGATCTTTGGAGCGCAAAAAGAGAAGCATCGATGCTTTAGATTCCCAGGCTTTTAAGGTGCAGAAGAATTTCGCTTATATCCTGAGTCTCACACGCCGCGGTAGAGATTTTCTCAAAAAACGGGCGCCGCTTTTCGAGCAGGGCACGCATGCTGAGGAGATCAGTTAAGTGCCCGATTTTAAGGCGTTCTGGCTGGGCGCGGAGCCGCTCCCACAGCAGCTCGGCGGGCGGATTGAGGAAGAGCTTGGGCGCCGTGTGCTCCTCGAGAATTTTCCGGCTCGCCGGCCAGTCTACGAAGCCTCCACCTGTCGCCACGACGATCTCCTGCATTCCCCGAGCGGCTTCTTCCAGGAGCTCCTGCTCCTTCGCGCGAAAGGCATCGAGTGCGTGGGCTTCGACGAAGGCGAGGATAGGGCCATGCTGGCGCTCGAATTCCTCGTCGAGATCGAGAAAACGCCAGCCGAGCCGCGTGGCGAGCTGCCGGCCCAACGTGGTCTTGCCGGCGCCGCGGAAACCGATGAGCCAAAGAGCAGTAGGCCGACTCGCTTTCGGCGAAATACTCATCCGGGCTGCGCCTCTTCGAGGGCGGCGATCGCCTGCCAGAACTGGGGGAAGCTCTTGCGTACACAGTCACGGCGGTCGGGGCCGACGAGGGGATCGTCGCTCGAGAGCAGGCCTGCTGCCATGGCGATGCGGTGGTCGCCCTCGGTGCGGAGGAAGGTTTCCTGGCGCATGGGCTTACATTTCGTGAAATCGACGAGAAAACCGTCATCTCGCACTACGCCCGAGCCGCCCAAAGCGACGGCGGCTTCCACGAGCAGGCGCGCGCGGTTGCTCTCTTTCAGGTGTAGCTGAGGGCAGTCGACGATCTCGAGCGGCAGGCGAAAAAGCGCGGCGGCGGCCCAGAGCGGAGGCGCGAGATCGGGGTGGTGGCGCAGGCTCACTTGCGGATCCTTGAGAAGCTTGTCGAGCAGCTCAGGAAAGATGCTGTCTCCTTGCCGGCTCATGCCTTCGAAGAAGGAGCCAAGCGCCCAGCGCTTGCCGTAGGTTTCGAGGAAGGCGAGGGAAGAGGCATCTTTTTCGACCTGAAACAGTAGCTTGGGTTTTTTCTCGGCAAGGAAAAGCGTGATGGATTTCTCGCCGAGCTCGGAGGCGATGCCGGCTTCTTTCAGCATGAGCAAGGTGAGCCGCACGTAAGAGAGCGAACGCGGTTGCCCGTCGAGCCTGAGCTCGTAGCGCTCGCGCTTGCCCTTGCGGATCTCGGCGGCGGCGGAGATCAGGAAGCCGGTGGCGAACTGGCTGGAGCGTTCGAGCGAGATCGAGGTGGGTAGCTCGACTCCGCAGGGAATCTCTATCGTCTTGCCGGAAAGCGTTCCGCCGAGGCAGTGAAGCAGCTCTTCTTGTGGACGCTCGAGCAGACGATCGGCGCCTGTGATCCGGAGCGTGCCGTGCATGAGCACGGAAAGCGCGCCGAGGATGCGGAGGCCAGTGGCTCCCTCGCCCATGTCGATCGGCTCGGCCGGCGGGCGGAGCTCCGCGGGCGGGAACACGCGCCAGAGCGAGCCGTCGCGGTCGATCGAGACTCCGAGGCTTTCGAGAGCGCGCACGAAAACTTCGGTGTCCTCATTCAGGGCGGGGCCGCGAATCTCAGCGGGCAGCCCGAAGGCGGCGGCGATCGCGAGCGCCCTCAGCGTCTCAGATTTCGAGGCTGGCACGAACGCGAGCGCGGTTTCCCGAGCCTGCCCGAGCCTGCCGGGTCCGAACCAAACTTCGTCCTGAAGCCGGGCCTGCTCCCGCCACCAGCGCGAGCCCGGCACGTAGGGCACGCCGGCCACCTCAGCCCAGCGCGCGAGAGGAGCTTCGCTCGGCGGGCGCGTGAACTGGGCGTCTATAACCACACGGAACTCGCCCGGGCCCTCGAGCGCTAGCGACTCCACGAGCGACTCCTGGTACTCGCCGGGCCAGGTGCTCACGAGCGCTACGCCTTCCGGCCTGCGACCGAGCCGCCCGCCTTCCCGCACCCAGAGTTCAGCGCGGTAACCGGACTCGATCAGCACTTCCTGGGCGGCGCGCGCGGCCCCTCCTCCGCCAGCGATCAGAACTTTTTCGCCGCGAGTAATCCCGGCGCGGCAGAGCAGGCGCTTTACTGCCTCGCCGTCGGTATTGGTGAACTGCCAGAGGCCGTCGTTCATAACGACGGTATTCACAGGGGCTTCTGGTAAACAAAGCTTATAGGGTTTGGTTACGCTCGCGCCGAGGATCGCCGCACGTTCCATCCACTGCAGGATATTCCCCGCCCACTCGCCACCGGGAGGATCCATCGTGGCGCAGTTCACGTAGCGGTAGCGCGCGCCCCGGCGCAGGAAGGCTCGGTTCCACTGCTCTTCGCCGTAACGGTTCTCGGGATTGTCGCCGAGGAGTAGGAAGAGCTCAGGCCGGTGCTTTGTGGACAGATAGGGCAGCACGGCGGCCATCTCTTCCTGCCCAGGCGCCGTGGCGCGGCCTGCATCGGCGGCAAAGTAGGTAAGTGTTCCCGCGAGCTGCGACCAGCGCCATGCTTTGCCCGCCGTGCCCATGGCCACCACGGTCTTGAAGGGAATGTCCCGCAAGCTTTCCCCGAGACTCGCGAGACGCATAAGGTCCCTGGCGTTTTCTACCGGGCACGCCACCTTTACTCCGGCGCCGTGTTCTTTGGCGCTCGCCATCAGCCCGGGCAGCCCCTGCTCCGCTTCATCGAGGGTGCAGTGCAGGGAGAAAAACGAGTGCCGGGAGCGGAATTTACCGCCGCGCCAGGCGAGGCTCTCGCCCGCCAGGCGGTCGAGCACGAGCCAGTCAAGGTCGGCGGCGAACCAGGGCCG
>Ga0247843_1005290_pt1 | contig 18115 bp, 9 predicted proteins | sample LaCruzMarch2017__FD_192420 | JGI IMG/M metagenome (GOLD analysis project Ga0247843, IMG submission 192420) | Freshwater microbial communities from meromictic Lake La Cruz, Castile-La Mancha, Spain - LaCruzMarch2017_8m | ecosystem: Environmental > Aquatic > Freshwater > Lake | place: Spain...
GCACTAAAGCTTCTCACTGAGAACGTATTGCGAGAGCCACACGAATGCGTGATGGCTACCACCCGTTTAGTTAGAGCTCATAATTACAGCTAAATATAATTATCTATGTCTTATAGCACTGTCAGCAAAATCTGTCCAGTCGCCTGAATTTGATGTCCTGGACAATCAATGGCGTCTGAAGCTCTATCCAGGTGGATGCGAAGACGCAGCAGAAGGAATGGTGTCCCTCCGCCTCGCTAATATGTCAAACAAGGCCATTGAAATTGATCTTGGTTTCAGTGTCAACGATGGCAATGGAAACCTAGTGGCGTACAAACGAACAAAAACTCCACGTAATTTTGGACCAATGGGGGGCACAGCAACGAGCGCCCGGGTGTACACAGATTATGAGAAGCGATCAAAGCTATTGAATTCTCTTGTTGACGGTGCATTAGTCATACAAGTTCACATGAAAGTGGTCTCTCCACCACCATTCATCCCAGAAAATCCGTCAGAGTGTAAGATCATTCAGGGACTCTTCTTGAACGATAAATCTGCCGACATCGTATTCGAGGTTGGGGGAAATAAGGTGAAGGACAATGCAATGAAGGTCGCCAAGACTGAGCTAGTTCTATTTCCAGCCCACCGTTGTATCGTGGAGAATTGCTCAAGCATACTTGCTGACATGTGTGCATCAAGAGGATGTGACACGGGGGAGTCATCACCCATCGAAATCTCAGGTGTATCACCGGATGTTTTCCGTCTCCTACTCTTCTACATGTATGGTGGTAAAGTCTCAGATGATGATATGAAGTCACACGCCAAGGAGCTCGTCAACGCAGCTGATAGATATGGAGTTACCAGTCTGAAGCTGGAGGCAGAAGCATCTATCGTGGAAGATACTAATATCACAATGGACAATGTGATGGAGCTTCTACTCTATTCTGACTCCAAGAACTGTGCTTTATTGAAGGAGGCAGCGATGGATTTCTTAGTAGAGAACAAGGCCGATGTCATCGAAGAGCTATCTTTCACTGACATCCCTGGGACGTTAATCAGGGATGTATTGGCTACTGTTTTGCGAGGAGAGAAAGAGGATGGGATTGTTGGAGGCAGCGGTGGTAACCATTTTTCTTCCATGCGTGTCAGCGAACTACGCAAGAGGGCTCACGAGAAGGGACTAGATGTTGACGGGTCAAGAGAAATGCTAATCGCCGCTCTCAAAAAGGCGTTTGAATCAGAATCAGTAGTTGATGAGGGTGGTGAAGAATCAGATGAGGAACCAGAAGATTTGTGAGGAAGTTATGAAATGAGGAATTGCCAAAAAAAATTAAACAATACGTGTATGCTAATCAACATCGCTCAAAGGTCATTGTGTTATTCTACTTATTACAAGAGAATGATCTCATTCCTAACTTTATTGCAAATCGCCAACAAATATATGCAGCCCGTAAGATTGGACTTCTAACATAATAATGAAAGTCGTACCCCCAGCTAAAGCTATCATGTACATTATTTCTGTTCCATGATAGGAGAGGGAATCTTTATTCCATTCCTATTGATATTCTCCTTGAAACTCATCTTTTGATTACGCGGACTGTTGCTGTGTCCCCTACTAGGACTCTCAATCGGTATCGCAAACTCACCACTCCACATTTTCGTTCCCACTGAACTCGAACTTAAATTGGGTTGATCCATGTGCTGATTCTCATGCGCGAGCGCAATGCGTAACGGACCATGCTTATTCGAGTTTACCGCGAGCGTTAGTGGCGGACAGTCAGATGGCATATAATATGACCGTCCTGGACGCATAACAAGACGCTGTCCATCATCATTGTCGGTATTCCCCGATCCTTCAATGACGATGAATATTGCTGGGACTGGAAGTCGTGGCAATGTGATATCCTCCCCTGGATTGCAAGTGATGACCATAACCTCAAATTCCATCGTGGGAGGGGTGTATCGCATAATCCGTATGTCACCATATGCGGGAGTTCCGGCATTGATCGTCGGCCCGCCCATGGAATACGTAAGCATATTCACGAGGTTATCCACGTCCTTGAATTTAGGCGTGAGTCCAGCACGAACGACGTTGTCACTGCATGCCATACATTCGATAATTTCCCCAGCGACGTAGGCATGCGGTTCGTTGGCAGCCATGTAGAAACTCTCACCGGGCGCAATGAGGAGATAGTTGAGAAGGAAGGGGGCCATGGCACCGGAATCTCCTGGGAATTGCTGTGCTAATCGCAAGATGGCACGGGAACACTTTCTCTCCCATGGAGGTTCCTCGTGTGGATGAACGAAGTCACAGCTTTGCTCCTTCTGAAGTCGTTTGAGCAATACCTTGAGCTGGGCTGATGACGTTTCCGGTGGGCAACTCATGAAGCTATGGAAGAGACTCCGCAGTGCCGCCTGTTTGTCTGCTTCCTCCTGACTGCATAGGAAGACCTTGAGCTTGGCCTCGTTCGAGATACATGCCGCGAACTCCGGGTGTTTCTTAATGAGGATCGCAATCTCCTCGAGACGACGGAAGCCGCACATCGCCTCGAACGGCGTGAGCGCCACGGCCAGTTCAGGCTTGTGATTGTCATCGGCATACTCCTTCGGATTGTCGCGATGCAAATTCGCCGCCAGGTCTTTTGAGGGGTGAGCCTGGATGCTCAATGCCTTCCCCGCACTCAATATCTTGAACATGAATGGGAGCTGTCCACCATTAACGTCCTCGAGGGACGTACCATCCCGGATCGTCGTGGGTCCGCTGGGGTGAGTCCCGAGCCAAAGTTCGGCGTAGGGAACATCCGGATCGACCTCATCGATGATACCGGACTCAAGGGCATATCGTGCTACGCGTGAGTCAAGACCACGGATTCCCCAGGCGTAATCCTTCACTGCTGGTCGGAGGGGGAGGATGTTTGTTTTGGAATCGGTCGAGTATGTGTTGATCGCTGCCATCTTGTCTGATGTTGTGTTCGTCGACGTTTGCTCTATAGCGAGCGATTCAATTTGCTTCGATAATGAGGATGTTGGTGCTACTTCTTCGATGGCGGGTGATGATCGATTGCGGAGTGTTATTAAGTAATTCTCGTCAGCCATTGGAAGATATTATTGAGGAGCCGTTATTGCTGCCGTCGCCCACGCGGTTCTTGTTGTTCGGAGGTGTTTCGGAAGCGGCGAGCTATTTACGTAAACTGTATGTATGTAATAGGCAAGCCTTAGGAACTTGAACTCTTGAGGAGCACCATACTAACTGATACGGCGGCAACAACACCATCGCCCGAGGCAGATGTAGGAGCGGGGACGGAAGTGGAGACGATGAAAAACGAGGTCGCTGCCGGAACAGACGATGCAAAGGGAGGTGACGAGGAGGTTAGGGCGGCGCCCCAAGCTCGGCCTGATGAAGATGCTGAGTTGTTGACCACATCCAACTCGACGGATGGCGAAATGAATGATGTGAAATTAACCCCCATGGACATGCAGAATCAACGACAAAATATGAAAGACAGTCTCAATGGAGCGATTCCTCTCCCACCGCCCTTGTTGGAGGAAACCGGTGAAGTGTATGAGGGGCAGCAACAGCATCAGCAACAACATCAAGATTCGTCGCTTCATCAAAATGAATTCTCTCTTTATGACGATCCTGATTCCAATCACGATCCACGCTATCATGAATCAGCATTGGGGCAGGACCCCGCCTCATATAGGAAGAATGTACGTCGTATCGCGTCACACGGGGGCAAGGAGGATAGGAAACCTGGCATGCGACACTCTCATCCCCGAAAATCACCATATCGGAGCGAGGTGGCACGGCTACGGCATGCCCAGCAGCAAGAAGCTGCCGAGTTGGCGGCTACTTCGAACGGGGACAGCAGCACGACGAGTAGTAGCAAATCCAAGGCATTCGTGAGTATCAGGGACACCACTGCCCCTCCAGACACGGCATTTTTTGCTGTCCAAGTAGCCAAGACCAAGCATGCGATACTGGATTCGATTGGTGATTTCCTCACGGGAGCCTTTGCAGATGACGAGGAGACTTCTGGGTCGTATTACAGTGAAGATCTATTGGAGCAACTTACGGCCTCGAATCCCTACCTCCGTGGCGTATGGCTTCAGGCGAAGAACCTTAATGACTCGCATGTCCAACGTCTATGTGACGCTTTGATTCGGAACAAGGTTGTAACTGAGGTATGGCTACCCTCGAACCACATTACCGATGTCGGTGCTGGATACATTGCACACATGCTCAAGTTCAATCAAACTATCAAGGAACTCTTCTTGGGGGAGAATGATATTGGACCACGTGGTGCCGCGGCTTTGGCGTCGGCCGTGGCAAAGGGGAATACCACCCTCGTGGCTCTTGGCTTGGGGGATAATCACATTGGTGTAGAGGGTGCAGGTGCCTTCGCTGCCGCACTACGACACAATCACAGTCTGCACACACTTGATATCAAAAATAATGGCATACCCCGACGATCATCGATACGTGGCCTCCTTAACAAGATGCTTGAATATAATGCATCGGATCCAGGTGATGAGAGTTTAGTCTTTGGATTACAAGAGGAACTCGTCAAGCTAGTTACCAATTTACCACCCGATGTGGCCGAACGTGTTGTCGTACAGGCTGAGGATGCGCTCAAGCTGGCCATGCTGTGTCGACGTCGGGGGGATAAGGTGGGGGCAGCTGAAGCTGAGGGTAAATTTATCAAAATTTGCACCACTGGAGTTTCACCGATGGATCCACCCACAAAAGGTGGCGGTGGGACATCGAGGAGGACAAAGAAGCCGGCTAGGCCGATTAAATCTGATGTTGGTTTGGATGGGCTGAGCTCTGGGATGATGTCGATGAAGGTCATTGCGGAGGAGGATGTCAACGAGGATGAGAAATCAAAGGCGAGTGAAAATACGGTTGCAAACGAAGTAGAAGAAACGACTGATCCAAACGAGGCGATGGAAATTAAGGCTTCTGCTGGAAATTAGCCTGACTTAAGTGAAGTGCAAATGAGACAGAAGAAATTTTTCATGAAACACGAAACACATGTATCGATTATCCCATATTCATTAAGTTCGAGTAGAAGCAAATGTCCAGTATTAATTATTAACATTTGCTATCGCCAAGTTTGTCAGAATGCCCACGAAGATTTCGAAGGAAACACAACATTATTGCGAAGGCTTGGATTGAAATCCTGACATTTTCACCCTCTCTCATACCATGTTGCTTTTTTGAGTGGTAATTGAAAGTTGGAGCCATGTATCTATCCCATAAAATCCCTCGCCGAGCAATATCAATAAGCAGAGAATGTAGAAAAGATTGCTAGGACAACGTCAGATCTGTTTCCAATTCATCAACTGTCTTCCTTGCAGACTTTAGGCCAATCCAAGATATTTTTCGACACAACTCTCTTCACACCCATGAAGGTCTTTAAATTGGAGGAACAGGCATGCAGCAACATTTTAACGAAGAGAATGAAGATTTAATTTAAGGTATCTATCTTTCTAAACGCAGACTCGAAGAATTGTGCGCTCTCGTGAGAGTGGCTCGAAATAAGTATGCGGCACACATACATTCTAACTGGAAGTACTTTCGTGGTGAGTATTAAAGAACTGATTTGTGAAATCCGATACTTTATATGAATATATATATTATATTCATATTAACATGCTCGATCGTGCTGAACCATGAACAATGGCGTCGTAGTATTGATTGTATTCCGGTGTAAAAGTAACCTGGCCTGAACTTGGAGTCCAGGTATTTGATTGCTGAATATTGTGATCGTATTGCTGAGTTGACTGCTGATCCTGTTGGTATTGTTGCATTTGCTGCATGTTATACATCATATTGTTAACATCAATGTATGGAGACCCAACCTTACCCATCAATGTGTCGAGTGTTGACTCTTGTGGTGCAATCATCTCAGCATAATTGGTGTAATGAATTGTTGGAATAGGATAAGGATCCAACTGTTGATGCGTTTGCCTGCGCTGCTCTCCTTGATACTGCATTTGCAGAGCATTGTTGTTGTATGATAGACTCTTGATTTGATCCTCTGTCAATCTGGGCGTCGGCATTGGTGGTCGTTGAGACATCATTATTTGATGATTAGCAACGATTCCATCATGCCCTGGCTGACCCGTGATTCCATTTTGAGTCAGATGGGCATTACCATAATAATCACCAACGCCAAATCTAGTTGCTGCCGTCCCAACAGATGAGTGAGGAGCTCCATAGCCAACAAGTTGCCTGGCTGCATACCGATCCTCGTTGTTGTCATCTTCGGTCTCTAGTGATAAATTAGCATTGATCTTATACGAAGGTCCTCGTGAGACGGGTACTCGAGAATGATGATGTTGCTGTCCTCCTTCAAGCATGTTGGCGTTGCCAGCAGCACTGTTTTGATACTGGCCCGGCAAGTTTTGACTCAGCGTTTTCATAGTAAATGGGTTGCCAGGCTGAGGCCTTTGCGATAAAGCTTGATTATCATTTGCTATGATGGCAGGATTAATTGGAGGGAACTGGCTGCTGCCTGGGTATGGAGATACTCCTGGATGCCGTTGGTACATCTGTCCTTGCTGCTGCTTATGATAATCATGCTGCAGCTGTTGTTGTTGTTGTTGTTGTTGTTGCTGTTCCTGCTGTTGCACTAATATAAAAGGGTTCTCAGGAGGAGCTGATAGCACAGTGTCTACCACAGAATCTCTCCAGTTTGGATTATAGTCACTTTCCTCAGTTAGCACTTTAGTCTTATCTTCAGCCTTAATAACATCTTTATTGTCATTTGCTCTTTCTGCACCAGCCTCACGCCGCAATGACGAAATGCTTCCACCTGGAGAAAAGCGTTTGGAAGAAGAACTGAACGTTTTCATCAGAGTCTTTATCTTGGAGGAGGTGGGCTCAATGCTGGTAGTGCCAGTTAAAGTAGTGCTTACACCACTGTCTTTTGTCAAATTTGAAGATTTGATGTCCATGGAGATACTCCTCGTATGATTAGACACGGTACTTGACTTTGTGTGAGTATTTATCATGTCCACGCGTCTCGCTTTTATCGTCTTCATTGCTTTAAACTTCACCTCGTCCGACTTGGTGGTAATGGAAGCATTCCTCTTGCCCTTGTCCCTTCCACCCTTTGAGGAATCATCGGACACACCCGACTCACTACGAGTTGCCCATGAAACTGATTTACTCTTTGATGGGTCATCAACGTCAGTTCCATTCCATGCCTGTCCCTGATTTGAGGAGAGCTCCTGGACCACGTTGAGACTTTTCACGTGTGTGCCTTTATTGACGATGGGATTTCTCTCTTTTTTTCTTCGTAGATTTGTGTCACTCAATGACTTGTTTGTAACAACTGGAGTTGCAGCATTGTCGGTGGGGGTGGGGGTGGTTGCACTTTTCGAAGCAGATGATGGGGCTTTGTATTCGTAATCCAAACTTTCGCACGCGCTCATGCTTCCCAGAGTTCCGCTACCCCAACTGTCATCTTGACCTAAGGTATTGATTTCATAGTCATCTGGATTACCACAGCGGTCCGCCAAGGAAAATATCAGCTCAGAACAACATGAATATTTAGCATAGTCTGACTCCTCAACTACGTCGATGTGTGCCTGCCTGTCTGCCTTCTTCTTCTTGCCTTCAAGCTCGGAATCTACTGGAAAGAGTGCCTCGTCAACAGCTTGCATAACATTATTCAGCAACGGGAGCGAGTCCAAAATTCCCTTATCAAAGCTATCTTGCCTCGGAACAAATTTGGAAACAGGACGCCTTCTATAAACGGAAGGTATGTTACGAAGCTGATACACTCTACGGTCGCAGCTTTCAGCTGCAGATCCTTCATCCTTGGAACTTGAGCCGAACGACCTCGACTCACGATTGCTTGTTAAATCATAATCCGTACCACTATTGGGGATGCCCGATGGAATAATGGGTGGAGGATTGTCCTCATTAGCAATAACAGTGTCTATCTCAACCAGAGTCTCTACATTTTGTTTTTCCGCATAAGCTTCACTAGAAGAAGTGAGTTCACGTGACATTTCATTTTGTTCCGTAGTTGACTGTAATGTATCGGTTGTTGTGTGCACGTCATCACGGCTCTCTGCAGGCGGTTTGATCACTGGTGCAACTCTCTCACTCTCTTCTGTGGGTGTGGGTGTTGGTATTGGAGATACTCCCCATCGATACCGAACCGTCTTCTCCTTCTTCTTTCGACCCTTATTGCGCAACATGCTGAAGATGCCACCCCCCTTCTTAACTTCCGCCACCTTATTTGTTTCCAATGTCCCAACCACTGCACTTGTCGTCACTTTCTGCTCCTTTTCATCTTCCACTACGCTTGTCACCTTCAGCTCCTTCTCGTCTTTTGCAGCAACAGTTGCTGAGAGTTCCTTGGCAGGCTCATCAATTACTTCGATCGGAGCAGCAGCAGCAGTAGCCACTGCAGCTGTTTTCGCAGTTATTGTCGTTGCTAGCGATGCACTCTGCTGTTTAGCCTCTTCGAGTAATCTTCGTGCAGCCTCCTTTGCGGCTGTGATTGCCTCGGCCTGGGTGCCACCGTTGCGTATGATCATCTTCGCTTCTGTCATGGCCGCCAATTTGGCCCTAGTCGCAGCATCATCGACAACAACAACAACAACATGACGCTTCCCATCCTCATTATCATGTCCGGGCATTGTGGCGGAGGTGTCACTCGTTGCTTGCGGCTTCGATACCACCAGCGATTCTATGTACCAGTTCTTGGTTCGCTATCCAACGCATGTGTCCGTTGAAAACTTCTGGGATTTCTCGCAACCTGAGGCCCTAAAGAAAAAAGATGGTGCTTTGCTCGGCACCGATGCGGGCGTCGCGCTCGCGGACGCAACGCCGAGGCATGATGATGTTGTGCTCTCCACGCGACAGCATAGTTATTCCATATGCATTGAGCAGGCGCTCTCGTCAAATGGAAGTTGAGGCTCGTGACGATGGTGCAGCAACAAATGCTCATCAAATATCGGAGAGCTCCGAAGCTAGCGACGATATGGCAACAGAAGTAGGCACTGAGGCTGAGATGTCAGACTGTTCGGAGATACACGTGTTACCTCTCTCGCCGCACAATAACTCTCCCGAGTTGACTAAAGATGATGATGTCTCGATTAAACCAAATCGCCAAGCCTTCTTTAAACGATTAGGAGGAGGAAGGAAATATATCACTACGATGTTCGGCAGCAGTAGAGATGTTGTTACTAGAGACAGAAGAAAACCTATTAAGACCGAGGTGGATACAATACTTGAAGCAAAATCAGTGGATGTAAACGCTAGCGAGAATGTACAACAAACGAAGGAGCCTGGACACACTCACACAAATTTGCAGCCAAAGATTTCTGAGACGCCTAAAACACAGGAATTCATTATCGGTCATGCCGATAAAATCTTGGATTCGATTGTCTCTGATATTTCTGAAATTCTTAGTCCACACACAAATGCGACAATAGTAACGCAAAAATCAGGCGAGAAAAGTACGATTGAAGGACGCTCAACAAACATTATTCAATACGGCCCCTCAATAAAACCAAAAATAGAAATCCCTACTATACTGTGTGTGCTAGAAGACGTCTATAAGGGCACCGCCGATTTGTTGCTTGATGTGTATGATGATGTATTTCCGTTGCTTCCTTTAGATGTAAATGGTGAACTCTCATTTTGCACCTGTATAGGAAATGGAAGAGCGGGCAGCGAGGAGCGGTCTCAATACGATTGTCTGGATAAGTCGATTTCATTGGAACACACTGCTCAACATGGACTTTTAACAGGAATACAAGTTGTAAACTATGACGAATATAATCCTTCAGAAACAGAGATTGCAGGGGACACTCCAATTCGGAGTGATGGCGAGGTGGGCGACAGTGTTGATAGTGTGGCAAGTTCATTCCTCCCAGAGCCTGTATACCAATTCCAAATGAATTCATATCAACATGCACAAGGAGAGCCATACCGTCAATATCCAGGAGTACCCTCGCAATCAAGTAGCGGTCTAATCCCACCATCGATATCAAGCCTTACTGCAACTGCTCAACTCGGTAAAATATATCCACCACCAAATCCTGTCCACAATGAAATATTTGCAACCGAAGATATTGTCACTGGTGCATCCACCGCCAAATGTCAAAGAGGAACAATTTCCTCTGCTGCATCCATCATGATTAGTAATAGCTCATCTGAGGACAACATAGATGAGAGACAAGATCGATATGCTATCGTGGAAGAAGATCAGGAGCGTGACTTGACTCCCTCTTTCTCACCTACTAGGATGACAATGATTAATCCGCCCATGGATAGATACCATGTCAGCGACAATACAATAATGGTTCGTCAAGACCATCAAGGAATGCATGTTATGGGTGCCGACAGTACTAGCTATACTACTATGAACAATCATAAAATGACGACTCAAGAGCAATATCTGGCTACACCCAGAGTATTGACAAGTGATAATTCAGCGTACAATAATTTGCATCACATGCAACACCAGGTACATCAAATTTCACATCAACATCATCAGAGTGAGAGTAAAAAAGTTGCTTCTTTTGCCTGTTGAATTTCTTTGACAAGCTGGACAAAACAGAGAGATCATTAAGAAAAGGCTAAAAAAGCTCGTAAGACGGAGAACTTTGGTTAATTAAACATATGGTGGACTAGAAATATCTAAATTAGATTCATATCTCTTGTCTTACACTTCGTAGAGTGACTCCGGCTCAAACGTCAAACCGAGTAAAACGTTCCCGCCTTGAGCAGACCCCTTGCGAAGAAGAACCCCATCGCTCCAAACAATGATACTGTGGCGAAACGTGCTATTACTCAACAACAACATCAAAATACATGCAACAATAGGGGGATCATAACAAAAGGGGGAGGGGGATAGTGTGGTTGTCTACGGGGTAAAATATGGGCAACGATTCATCCGCGACCGCCAACGACGGTGTGTCCGGCGACAATAATCCAGCCGCAGCAGCGACGCGACTACTTGATTTGGGCCCAGCAAGCTGTCAAAATATTGGTACTATCCGCGAGGCTCTTCGTCTCGTCGTGACGCAAAATCCCGGGGGAACCGGTCCCGGGACAACCCAATGGTCCGAACCGGGCGTTGCACGATTGCTCCACTTCTTCTCCGTAGTCGGTACATCATCGGGGGGGATGGAATGGAACCTCGAAGTCGCGTCCCAAGTCCTGGTAACAGATTTCACCCATCTCAATTGGCAATTAGTGGCGCGGAACCTTGACTTTCCCGAATTTAGTATTCGTGGTCCCAAACAATTAGAGGTCCTGCTGAGTCTGTATCGCTCCGGTGCGAGGGGGCAGCAGTTACCCCTAGACGCGCTGACTGCCGAGACATGGACGAACCGATTTGGTCAATTATCGCTATTACGACACCTTTTGGCAGTTTCACCCAACAATTACAATTTTCCCCTTGACGCAGAGGAGGCACTCGATGCGTCCACAACGGTGGTTGAGGGAGGGATGTCGAACGTGGTTGTCGGTGTCAATGGTAACATCAGTGGCAACGATTGCCTACCCCTCGCCAGCAATCCGCGGGGTTGGGCATGTGCCAAAGTCTTGCAGCGACTGCTACACCTAAGTGACGACAAGTCCATCCTACCCGCGGTCCATGAGGTCTTTATCGTTGGCCTACTTAGCTGTCCGGAGGTCATCCTGAACGCAATCGTCCGATTGCAAATTCTATCTACGTCGAGGAGTGGCGATCAGGGGGGCATGCCTATGAAGGGGACTCTAATGCGAGAGCTTGTGCCGCTTTTCTTCAAACCTCCTAAGACGCCGGTGGGAGGAGGAGAGGCCACGCCGCCTGCGGCCAAGAACATTCCGGGTGCGCTACGACGATTGTGGACCATATCTCAAAACACAGTCATTGCTGCTTTCCTTGAGGCGTGGCGAACTACCGCAAATGACCCTCCCCAGGTACGACTGCAGACTGTGATTCACCTTCTAGGAATCGTCCGTATTCTACCATCCCCCCAGGATGCCATTGGTAGCATCATCAATGGGTTTAAAGATCCAGAGTTGTCGATCACGGTTGCGTTTGTAATGACCGACAATGAAATGATCCCATCCCTCCGATCTTGGCTCGGTGATAGATGGAACGGAGTCAAAGCTACGCCGGGTCGTGATCTTGCGTACGCCATGTCGCTTGTGTCCTATGCTCGCAAGAACTATGCGATATCCACTCCACGTCAGACAAAGTCACTGGTCAGTGTTGAAAACTTGACCACAACTCTCCAATTCGTTATGTCGTTCGATAGCGAGATTATGAATGCAACTGTACCGGGTGGTCATCCCACATTGAAGGAGGGCATCACATTGAAGGAGAACATCATGGCTGTTGTCGATTTGTGCGTGGCAAAGTATCCGGATTTGAGAGAGGCTTTGATGAGCAATAGCTCTGCCAGTATTAATAACACCGTTGAGAATCGATCCATGTCAGCGTCGCCTGTCAACAATCTCACTCCGGCGGCGCAGGAAGATATCGAGGAATCCGCCAACCAGTACTTCCAGCAGATATACGCTTCCGAGGATTCGGCGCGTAAGGTCGTTGAGATGCTAAAAACATTTAAATCCTCAGGGAATTCCCGTGAGAATGACATCTTCGCGTGCATGATCCATAACCTCTTTGACGAGTATCGATTCTTCTCAAAGTACCCTGAGAAAGAGCTCCGTATTACAGGGATACTCTTTGGTCTGCTTATCAAGGAGCAGCTCGTGAGTAGCATCACACTCGGGATAGCTCTGCGCTACGTGTTGGAGGCATTGAGGAAGCCACCGGTCCAGGGTCCCCAGAGTGGTAAAATGTTCCGCTTCGGGATGTTTGCGCTGGAGCAATTCAAGGAGCGGTTGCATGAGTGGCCTCAGTATTGTTCACATATTGTACAAATTCCGCATTTGCGTGATGGCTATGCGCAGCTTGTGGCAGAGATAGACGGCGTGATAACCAGTGATAATGAGATCTCTGCTAGCTCGATTCCGACTGGTGGCTTAGCGGCGACTGGATTAGGAGGGGGTGTCATTGACATGACGACCTCCGGCAGCACCGGTGACAATGGGTGTGTCAGCACCACTTTGTCAGACAGGGGTGTCCTTGGAGGAGAAATAAGCATACCCACTCACAATAATAAGTATCAATTGTCGGGGGGTGGTGGTGGCGCATTTGAGGCGAACGCACCCATCGCACCAATTAAGGAAACGACAAAGCCTCGCAAGGCCGTATTTGGTCCGGGACTGGGACGTGCAGTCAATGTCCCCACTACTTCTACCACCGCCAGCTCAGGAGAGTCAAGCGTGAAAGCGGTGGTAGAATCGGACTCCACTCAGAATGAAACACCTCCTGATGTGGTACTCGATCGTGTCCAATTTCTAATCAACAACCTTGCTATGTCCAACGTGGAAGCGAAAGCTCACGACTTACGTGATATGCTTGAACAAAGATACTTTGGTTGGCTTGGCAACTACTTGGTAGTGAAGCGCATTTCAACGCAACCTAACTTTCACGGTCTATACTTGAGCTTTTTAGATAATTTGGGTATGGACTATGGAAGAGGGTTGGTAGAAGCGATATTGACTAGCGTGTATGTCAATGTTGGTAAGTTATTGCGCTCTCAGAAGATTACAACAAGTACATCGGAACGTAGTCTTCTCAAGAACTTGGGCAGCTGGCTGGGACAAATTACACTGGCACGAAATCGACCTATAATGCAAGTCATGCTGGATTGTAAGGAATTGCTATTTCAAGGCTTTGAAACTGGAATGCTGATTGCAGTTGCACCGTTCGTTGCCAAGATACTCGAGGGCGCAAAGAAATCTTTTGTGTTCCGTCCGCCAAACCCTTGGCTCATGGGACTGATGAGTGTGTTCCGTGCCTTATACAACGTCGATGATCTGAAAATGAATATTAAGTTTGAGGTAGAGGTGCTGTGCAAAAATTTGGGACTGAAATTGGAGGACATACCCATGAGGAAAGATGCCGATTTGAGCAAGCGGGTGAGTCCGGTTAAGGAGAAAAATCCTGACTTCAACCTCAAGAGTCAAGCTTTGGTAGCAGCAGCAGCCACGCCGTTGAAGGGTAGTGATCAAGGATTAGCAGTCTCGGCAGCCAACACCATGCTTATTAGTCCAGACAACAAGTCCAGTACTGCGTCGTCGGGGGGTGATTCCGCCAAGTCTGTGGGTACCTCTAATAGCGGTGAACAGCAGCAGACAGTCATTCCCAACCTCGCCGCGTACGTCAATGTGAACCCAAATCTAACCCAGTTATTCCACCAAGTCCAGGGGAGTCCACTCTCTACTCATATTTCTGCAGACTTGCTAAAGCGTTTGGTGCCCATTGCAGTCGATCGCGCAATACGTGAAATCATTCAACCTGTTGTCGAACGTTCTGTATCCATCGCATGTATCACTACTAAGGCAATCGTCACTAAAGACTATGCCATGGAAGCTGATGAGAACAAAATGCGCAAGGCGTCACAGCTTATGGTGGCTAATTTGGCAGGGAGCTTAGCGCTGGTCACCTGTAGAGAACCGTTACATACGAGCATTTCAACTCATCTGCGTACTTTGTTGATGAATGCTCTTAAGTTATCGCTATCTGGTAATGCTTCAGCATCGACAGCGGCTGACGTCCAACTCCAAGACCAGGAAAAGCTTGCCCTCGATCAATGCGTTGCTATCTGCTCCACCGAGAATCTTGAACTAGGATGTATGCTCATTGAAAAGGCTGCCACAGAAAAGGCCGTACGTGATATGGATGAGTCCATCGCTCCGTCGTTGCTGATTCGAAAGAATTCGCGTGAGCAAAAGGGGAAGCCTTATTACGATATGTCCATTTTTCAGGATGGGAATGGTCAGCGCTATCCAAAGGAGCTTCCTGATCCGTTGCGGCCCAAGCCCGGTGGATTGCGTCCTGACCAGCTGTTGGTGTATGAGGCCTTTCAGAAGATTTCCCGGCAGCCTATCGCTTCGTCTGGACAATTGGGATCCACTGACGGTCAGGGAGCAGAGGACCAATTGGGTGGCGATCAGCAACGACTTGGAGAAGGTGGCGTTGTCTCCGCAGGACAGCTGAATTTAAATGCCATCAATGCAATTGCAATGAAGTTGGATAGTTCTGTATCGACGCTCTTAAATACGGCTGGGCCCCGTGCCCAGGAAATCAGTCTAGCTATGATCCCACCCGAGCACGAGATAAAGCAGCTGATAACCGCGGTCCCTCGTGTCGTTGCCGCTTCGTCTGATGATCCATCTCGTCCGTATTCGTTGAGCTCTTCCGAGACAGATTCAATTTTGAGTTTCTCTCAGGGTATCTTCAAGCGTCTATATGAGGTAAACTTGTCGGAACGTCTACGCTTGGAGGTCTTGATTTCCTTACTCGAGATGCTGAATAAAATCTGTCCTCAACTTGGTCGGGATATGTGCACTTGGGCGACTTACGCCCCCACGAAGACGGACATGCAGCGAAAACTACATCGAGCGGTGCTGTTGCTCCTTGTTCGCGGTAATCTAATCCAGATTGGTGAGCTAGATTCCTACCTTGCGAAGAATGCAGATGAGGGCCGTGATCAGGTGTGGCTTGAGTTTTTAATCCTCTTCGTTCGAACGGCGGTATTGGAGAGCATTTCATCACCCACAAAAATGCCAAAGATGATTTACGTTGTTCAATTAATTGCCGAAGAGAGGTCGCCGGTTAGTCACGAGATTAATCCAGCATTCCGCAAGGCAGCGACGCGGCTGCTGGAAGAAATTCGCAGTGTTCTGGAGTCCGGAGATTCGCGTGGACGTTTGGGCGAGAGTGGCAAGGGGGTATATGCAGGTGGACGTAGTAATCAACACAGCTACGAGGAAAGCAGCTGCTTATCAACAGCCTCACTGAATAACCTCTTTGTCGGCTCCGTGGTGATTGCCAAGTCTTCTTTAAGCTTTGCTAGCGCCGATCCCCCAAATGCCAAACAACTTGTGACAGAAATCCTTGTTGGTTGGCTCCGTGTCCAGAACGAAGCTGCTGGCAATGATAAAATCATGGCCCAGTTCCTCCAACGTTTGCAACAGCAATTCGGTGTGGGATCAAACGACGATCAAACTGAGCGCTTCTTGCGTATTGCGACGGAAGTGGTCGTAGAATCTTGTACTAAGAATGTCGATGCGTCAAGCAGCCTCAACTATCAAGCCATTGACGGCTACACAAAGCTCCTGTTATGCATTGTGAGGTACATGAATAGCGGAGGGACGACCGAGCAGATATCTCAGCAAAAACTAACCTTGCTGAATAAGGTGTTAGGTGTTGTCACACGCTCATTGGTAACAAGCTACGTGAAAGCTCAACAGTCTGCCGCGCAGTGGGACCAGCGGCCTTGGTTTCGTCTGCTGCTAGACTTAGTATGCGAGTTGAACCTTCCGAACCCGGCCTTGGACGTGATCAATGTTGGTATTGTCAGCACCTTTGGAAGCTCTTTCCATGTTATCCAGCCACTTGTTGTTCCGGGTGAGTAGATTCTCTCAGCTATCATATTTCGCACTCATTCATTCTGACTCTCTCTCTCTATTTTCTCATGTTAGGATTTTCTTTTGCCTGGTTGGAGTTGATATCGCACAGGATGTTCCTCTCTAATCTACTCCTCGCCAACGACCAGAAAGGCTGGGCAATCATGCACCAACTCCTGATTGACTTATTCCTCTTCCTTGAACCTCATTTGCGCAAGATTGAGCTCACGGATGCCATCAAGAAGTACTATGATGGAGCGCTTCGTGTAATCTTGATGCTGGTCCATGACTTCCCTACATTCCTTGCAGCTTACCATCTATCCTTCTGCAATGTTATACCGGAGAATTGTGTGCAATTAAGGAACCTCATTCTATCGGCAATACCCAAGGGCATCCCTCTGCATGATCCCATCGCACGTAATTTCAGGATTGACCAACTCCCTGAGATTTCGCAGAGTCCGCTGATTCTTTCAAATGTCGTGGGGCCATTGCTGTCATTCAAGAACGAGCTTGACGGTTACCTCAGGAACCAGCAGCCGGCTGATTCTCTCGCCAACATGATTTCTCACCTCCGTAAGGAAGGCAGGAAAGAACTTGACGCACCCAAGGTAAATTCCTTGGTTCTTTATGTTGGTATGCAAGGCCTTGCTCGCCTTCAAAATGAGCAGATCGCAAGCAATCTTGGTCGATCGCCTGAGACGGAAGTCTTCCAAGTATTGATGGATCTAGATGATCATGGAAGGTACATCAGCCTCAATGCCATTGCCAACCAGCTCCGATACCCCTCCAGTCACACACATTACTTCTCATGTGTGATGCTTTACCTCTTCATTGAAGCGAAGGATGACGGTGTCAAGGAGCAGATTACCAGGGTTCTGTTGGAGCGTCTCATCACCCAACGTCCTCATCCATGGGGACTACTCATCACCTTTATTGAGTTGATAAAAAATACCAAGTATAATTTCTGGAGCCATCCTTTTACTCGCTGCGCCACCGAGATTGAGAAGGTAAGATTGATTTCGTGCTTTCGTTGCGACTGCTATTGAAATTTTGTGACCATATACTCATCCTTAACAAACTACTTCTAACTCACTCTCCACCGAAAAGGTTTTCGAAAATGTTGCTCGATCTTGTATGGTTGCAGGGAGTAAGACTAACTGAGGCTTTGGATACCAGACATATCCTCCATAATGTAGCAAAAAGTATAATCAATAGACAAATTTGGAACAAATATTTGTATCAGAACTATCGGATATTATTTGGGTCACTATCTATGCTGGATTTGCTACTGTCTGTTTCTCTACCCCTAATTCCCTTGAACCCTCGTTTCTTCTAATAATCACGGAACACGAGTGAAACGAAATCGGAATTAATTTACAACCCCCATCCCTTCATGGTCCGTCGTTTCACCACCATGCCCACAAGAGAAGACAGCGCATTTTTATCTCTACCCCTAATGCCATCGAACCCTTGCTTGTCCCTATCGAAGTACTCAACTTTAAGTGAAATCGAAATTAATTTACATCAACCTCTCCATCCATCATGGTCCATCTTCTTTTCACACCATGCCCCCCCCCCCCCCCCCCCCCCCCCCCCACCCCCCCACCCCCCCCCCCCCCCACCCCACCCACC
>Ga0247843_1005291_pt1 | contig 18113 bp, 16 predicted proteins | sample LaCruzMarch2017__FD_192420 | JGI IMG/M metagenome (GOLD analysis project Ga0247843, IMG submission 192420) | Freshwater microbial communities from meromictic Lake La Cruz, Castile-La Mancha, Spain - LaCruzMarch2017_8m | ecosystem: Environmental > Aquatic > Freshwater > Lake | place: Spain...
CCGCAGCCGATCCTGCACGTCCCAGAACCCAGGCTGACCTTCCGACATCCGCGCCCCGCCCGCTGTCACCTCCAGCCAACCGAAACACGCTCAGAACGCCGACGCCAGAGGTTTCCGGAGGCGTCCAGTGGCATCCGCGCCGGAGCGGCTGTTCCCGGCGATGCGGCCGGGCCGAGACGGGGGGCCTGGCCGCCGGTGCGCGATGGCGGCGAGCCTAGAGAAAGTCGGCGTCGGTCAGGATGGCGGGGACGTAGACGACGGCAAAGGCCATTTGTAACTCACCTACATAATAAACCGGCATACGCGCCTCGACCCGGGTCTGGGAGCCCTCGACAAAATAACGCAAACCATCCGGAAGTATATTCAGGCCATCACCATAGAATTCTTCGCCTAAATCGTGCACAAGATTCAATTTTTTTATGGGCTCGTAAGCCACGCTATTATTCCCGCCGCCATTAAAACTATATGTATAGAAAAAGCTGATCCTATCTCCAGAATTCCAGTCGCCGATCATCCGGGGCGCCGATTCATCGGTATGAATCGGAATAGCATACAAATCATTATCGGGTCCGCCGAATAGACGCGAGCCGGCCCCCTGCAACGTATCCGCACCCGCGCCGCCAAACACCACGCCGTTCATATGGTCTTCGCTGAGGTAATCGTCGCCATCGCCTCCCCACAATGTGTCCGGTGATCGATCGGGGCCGACCCATTGCGGGTCGTAAGATTGCCCGCCGTCAATCGTGTCGTTGCCCGCGAAGCCATAAAAGGCGCTGCCATAAGGATCGCCGGTGAAGAGTTCATCGCGGTCACTGCCCAACCAGTTCCGGTCGGGATCCCCCCAATCCTCTCCCGCGGCCGGTCCGGCAGCGCCGGGTGGCAGGCGAACGAAGACGTCTTCGCTTAACCAGTAAGGTTCAGACATTCGGAGCACGGCGTTGGCCGCCCCGTCACCATCCGTGTCGAATTCCACGCGCGTTGCCTGATATTCAATGTCGAAACGTGACTCCGGTCCTGTCCCCGTGAAAGCGGCGTCGCCAAGGAATGTCATGACCGGCAACGCGCTGATGTCGATCCGATCGAGCCAAACGCCGTCCCACGCGAAGTCGACTAACAGATCGGTGCCGCCGTCGGCAGAGGCGATGAATGTGTCGTTGCCTACGCCGCCGCGCAGAAGATCGTTGCCAGGGCCGCCGGCCAGCCAATCATCACCGCCGCCGCCGGCCAGCGTGTCACGGCCGGCGCTGCCTTCGAGGAGATCCTTGGCTCCCCCGCCGCGCAGCAGATCTTCGCCCTCGCCGCCCATGAGGTGGTCGCTGCCGCCGCGCCCAAGCAGCCGGTCCGCACCGGCGCCACCGATCAGCGTGTCGCGCCGCGCCCAGCCTGCCAGCGTGTCGGCGCCATCGCCGCCCGCAAGGCTCGACGCCAAACCAAGGATGTCAACGACCAGCACATCATCGCCCGCATCACCCTGCAAGGCGCCCATGCCGCGCAGCGAATCATTCCCGTCGCCGCCAAACAAGGTTGCGGCTTGCGCCCCGCCATGCAGCGTATCGGCATCCGCGCCGCCATGCAGCGTTCCCACGCCGGCCAGGTAATCCCGCCCGGCGCCGCCATCGAGCGACGATGCGCCGGCTCTGAAATCGCGCCCGTAAAGTTCGAGCCGGTCATCGCCCGCCCCGCCGAGCAAACGACCGCTGGACGCCATCAGGTGATCGTCGCCGCCTTGTCCCTCCAACGTCGCGTCCCGCCCGCCGGCCCGCGTCTCCGCGCCGTCGCCGCCCGACCAGGGGGCGGATGCGGGGTTGGTGGATGGCAGGATGACGGTCTCGAAGCCGGCATCCCAGGTCAGGCCGCCTGCCGCTTCGCCGATGGGGCCGCGCCACGCGCTCAGATCGAGCGTGTCCTGCCCGCCATCCGGCCCGCTGGATGGGCCGGACAGCAGGTGGATGGCATCGGCCGCCACGATCGAGAAGCCGCCGACGAGCCGGACCACATCATCGCCGGCGCCGCCGATCAGCGTGACGGCCAGGCCAGCCCCGGTGGCCTCGGCGGTCAGCGTATCCGCCCCGTCACCGCCGCGCAGGATTCCGGCATGCGCGCCCGGCGACCGGAACGACAGCAAATCCTCACCCGCGCCACCGTCCAGGCTTCCCGTCGAGGCGCGGGCGGCGAGCGTATCCGCGCCCGCACCGCCGGTCAGCAGATGGTCGCGGCCACCCGCATCGCCGCCTCGGACAGATTCGGTCGTCAGCAGGTCGTCGCCCTCACCACCTTCGAGCGTGGTGGCAGAGGACGCGTCCGTCGCGGCCAGCGTATCCGCGCCTTGGTTGCCGCGCAGCAGGTGTTCCCGATAACCAGAGCTGCTCGTCAGCACATCATTCCCGTGCCCGCCACTCAGCGTCGCGGCCCCGCTGTCATCTGCGCGAAGTGTGTCAGCCCCTGCGCCACCCAGCAGCAAGCCCAGGCCGAGCAACAAATCATCGCCGACGCCCCCGTCGGCCGACCGATCGGAAGTCAGCGTGTCGGCGCCCTCGTCGCCGGACAGGATGAAGTTACCATGCAACTCATCGTTGCCGGCGCCGCCGAAAACAAAGGCCGAGTTTGTAAGCCCGGTATAGGCATAGATCGTATCGTGCCCCGCATCGCCATGCACAAGCGCGGGCGCGCCGACTTCCCCGGTCCGGGCGTAGTGCGACACGGAAAGACGATCATCGCCGTCGCCGCCGCTCACCAGAGGAGATGCTGGCGACACACCGATCGGCCCGGTCCGCGTGACATGGACAAGATCATTTCCGGCACCGCCTTGCACGGCGCCGGACCAGAATGTTGCGCCGATGCTATCCTCGCCGTCACCACCCTGCAGCAGCACGTCCCGGTTCGCCGGATCAGCGCCGGTCGGTTGCGCTTGAAGGGCATATAGCAGGTCGGCGCCGCTTTCCCCGAGCAGCGTCGCGCCCCCGGCATGCGCGTAGAGATGGTCGTTCGAATCGCCGCCGAGAAGCAGGCTCGTGCCGCCCTGCGGCAGCCTCCCCAGGCCCGTCAGATCAAAATTGTCGATCAGCGTGTCGGCGCCCGCGCCACCTTCCAGCGTCGCTTCTTGACCGGTGCTGAACAGCCAATCCGCGCCGGCCTCGCCGCGCAACAGGCTGCCCGGACCCGCGCTTTCCAGCGTGTCGCCGGCCTCGCCGCCCACCAGCGTGACAAGATCATCCGCGCCCGCACCCGCCGAAAGCGTGCCACCCGACATGCCCCAACCCACCCATTATGTTACGATTTACGGTTTAATTCGCGCCGCCCAGCCGCGCAATGGTCAGGCCCGGCACGCAAGCGGCTGGGGGGCTCGGCACCTCGCCCTCGAACCAGCCCACATCCTCGGTCGCCACTTCGCCGAAGGGCACGCGGCGGGCGGCGGCGGCGCGCAGGATGGGCCAGGCGGTCCAGGGCATGGACAGCAGCGGCCAAGGGTCGCGCCCCTGCCAGGTGACGTCCTTCGTGGTCAGCAGCCGGCGCAAATGCGCGCCGAACGGGCCGCCGCGGAACAGCGCCAGCTGCGTCTCGGTCAGGCAGGACCAGAATTGCTGCAAGGCGGGCGCGGCCACGAAGCGGGGCGGCGGCGCGGCATCGTCCACCACGGCTCGCGCCACATCGGCCGCCTCCAGGAAATGCAGGCCGCTGGTGGTGCGCGGATTGCACTCGATGCCGAACACCGTGCCGGTCGATGCTTCCTCGATCAGGTCGAAGCTCAGGAAGCCGGTCCAGCCGGTGGCGGCGGCGAAGCGCGTGACCCAGGCCTCGATCGCCGGATGATCCACCCGTTCGAAGCAGACCGCGACCGAGCCCGCGAACATGGTGCCGCGATAGATGGCGGTGGCGCGCACGCGCCCGTCGCGCACCAGCGAGCAGGTGGAATATTCCCGCCCCATCACCAGCCGCTGCACCAAAGCGGGCGCCGCCGGATCGGGCTCGGGCAGCGCCGCGCCGGCGGTGAGGCGCAGCAGGCCCCGCCCGGCGCAGCTGCGAATGGGCTTCACCACCACCGGCCCATCCGCCACGATGCCGCGCGCCGCCGGATCCCCCAGGCGGGCGCTGCGCGGCACGTCGAGCCCGATGCGCTCGGCGAAATCCACGAAGCCATCCTTGGCATGCAGCGCCAGCACCGCCTCCGGCGGCATGGTGAATACCCGCACCCCATGCGGCAGCAATGGCGGCAGATGCGCCACATGCAGCGTCTCCTCCGAGACCGGCACCACCAGGCTCACCCGTTCACGCCGCACCACCGCGGCCAGCGCCGCCAGATAGGCGGCCTTGCCGGCGACGGGCGCCGGCACCGCGATGGCGCGGTCCACATCGCGCGAGGCACCGCACAGATGCCGCGCCATCGGCTCGGCCACCACCACGCGCCAGCCGAGCCGCGCGAAACCCCGCGCCAGGTCGAGCGCCTTGGGCAGCCGCCCGAGGGTGAGCAGGACAGTCGGACTCATGCGGCGCGCACCCGCACCATCACCTGCCGCGCCGGACGCGTGGTCAGGCGCGCCGCCGGGCGGATGGCGCCGGGATCGGACAGGGTCAAGTCGAAGCGACGGAACAGCCGGGCGATCAGCAGCACCGCCTCGACGGTGGCGAAGTTGGCGCCGGCGCAGATGCGCGGGCCGAGGCCGAAGGGGATGTAGGCGCCGCTGACCATCTCGGCCTTGCGCTCGGGCGTGAATCGGTCCGGGTCGAACACGTTCGGGTCGCGCCAATAGCTGCGGTGGCGGTGCAGGATCCAGGGCACCACCATCACCAGCGCGCCCTTCTTCACCCGGTAGCTGCCGATGCGCATATCCTCATTGGCGACGCGCGGCAGGAAGGTGATGGGCGGATAGAGCCGCAGCGTTTCCTGGAAGATGTTGCGCACGAAGACCAGGCGGCGGGTATGCTCGAAGGTGATCGGGCCGTCGCCGCACACTTCCGCCACCTCGGCGCGCAGCCGCGCCACCAGATCGGGGCGCATGGCCAGCAGCAGGAAGGCCCAGGTCAGCGCGCTGGCGCTGGTCTCATGCCCGGCCAGGAACAGCACGCCGAGCTGGTCGATCAGCTCCTTGCGGGTGAAGGCGCGGCCTTCGCCGTCGGTGGCGGCGACCACGCCGGCGGCGATATCGTCGAAGCGGGCGCCGGCCGCCAGATGCCGGTCGAGCAACTGGCCCAGGCAGTCGCGGATGGTGGCGCAACTGTCCAGCACCGCCTGGGATTGGGGGATGCGCGTCCAGGCGCGGTCCATGATCAGGCGGCGGATTTCCACCTGCGCCACCGCGCGTTCGAAGAAGGTGAAGGCATCGAAGACGCGATGCGCCGCATCGGCTTCCAGCGTGGTGGAGAAGACCGAGCGGCAGATGATGTCGGCCGTCATGTGGGACATGAACAGGTCGAGGCTGAATTCCGCGCCGCTCGCGCTGCGTTCGGCGAGCAAGGTTTCGGCCGCGTCCGCCCCCGCCGCCATGCTGGCAAAAGCGCGGTTCACGCGCATCAGCGACAAGGCCGGGTCCATCATGCTGCGCTGGCGCCGCCAGGTGGCGCCGGAGGAGACGAAGATGCTGTCCCCGATCAGCGGGTCCAGCGCATTCACCATCAGGTCCGATTTGGGCAGGATTTGATCCTCATCCACCAGCACCTGGCGCACCAGCTTCGGATCATTGACGATCACGATGGAGCGGCGGGAATAGCCGAGCGGCCCGATCGGGCTGGAATAGGCGGCGGCCGGCATCAGGCCGAGCAGGTCGCCATCGCCCTGCAGCATCGCGCGCAGCAGCCCGATCAGCGCCGGGCGCGGAACCGGATAGGGCGGCGTGAAGGGGCGGCCCGGCGGCGGATTGCCCTTGCCCCCGCCCGAAATGCTGATCCCATCCGGCATGGTGCCGCCCGGCTCGTCCCGTTTCGCGGCGCCCATTCCCGCCCTTTACAGCAAAAACTGTCAAGTGGCATTGTCACTTGTGGGGAGGATCCACCCGTGTTGCTGCACATCTTCCACGCGCTGGTTGCCGCCCACATCGTGACGGGCGCCACCGGCGCCATCGCCTTCTGGGTGCCGGTGATCGGCCGCAAGGGCGGCGATCGTCATCGCTGGTGGGGGCGCGTCTTCACCCGCGCCCTGCTGGCCACCGGCGGCTTTGCGCTCTGCCTGTCGTTGCTGAGCCTGGCGGACCCGATCGGCACGCATCCGCATCTGGAAGGCATGTTCGACGTGGATTTCATCCGCGGCATCTTCGGCTGGATGATGCTGCACACCGCCATCCTGACCATCAACCTGACCTGGTATGGCTGGCTCTGCGTGAAGAATCGCGGCCAGCATCGGCTGAACCGCACGAAGCTCAACTTCGCGTTACAGTACCTGGTGATCGTGGCGGCGCTGGCCTGCGCGGCCGATGGCTGGCGCATCGGGCAGCCGCTGATGATGGGCATCGCTGTGGTGGGTATCGCCACCGGCCTGACCAACCTCTGGTTCCTGCACAAGCCCAGCATCACGCGGACCGACTGGTTGAAGGAACATGTGAAGGCGTTGGTGGGCGCCGGGATCAGCGTCTACACCGCCTTCATGGCCTTCGGATCGGTGCGGATCCTGCCCGAGATGGCGCTGAACCCGATCATGTGGGCGGTGCCGCTTTCTGTGGGCCTCGGCATCATCCTCTGGCACCGATTCGCGCTCGACCGTGAGGCGCGGGCCCGGGCGAACCGGCTCAGCACCGCCTGATGCGATCCGTTCTGGTGGTGGGGGGCGGCATGGGCGGGCTGGCCGCCGCCGCCGACCTCGCGCGGCAAGGCGTGGCCGTGACCTTGCTGGAACGGGCGGCGACGACGGGCGGCAAGGCGCGCAAGGTTACGGTCGGCGGTGCGGCGGTTGATGGCGGGCCGACCGTGTTCACCATGCGCTGGATTTTTGACGCGCTGTTCGACGATGCCGGCCGGCGTTTCGCCGACCATGTGGTGATCCACCCCGCCGACCTGCTGGCCCGCCATGCCTGGCGCGCCGGCGGGCGGCTCGATCTGTTCGCCGACATCGAGGCCTCGGTCGACGCCATCGGCGCCTTCGCCGGCCCCGCCGAGGCTGCCGGCTACCGCGCCCTCGTGGCACGCAGCGCCGACATTTATCGCACGCTCGAAAAGCCCTTCATCGCCAGCCAGCAGCCTTCCATGCTGGGGCTGGCGCGCCGCGCACCGCTGGCGGCGCTGTGGCGCACCGCGCCCTTCCGGACCATGTGGGGCGCGCTCGGCGACCATTTCCGCGACCCAAGGCTGCGCCAATTGTTCGGCCGCTACGCCACCTATACCGGCTGCTCGCCCTTCGCCGCGCCCGCCACCCTGATGCTGATCGCCCATGTCGAGCAGGAAGGGGTTTGGCTGGTGGAAGGCGGCATGGCGCGCGTGGCGGCCGCCATCGCGGGCCTGGCCACCGCGCAGGGCGCCACGGTTCGCACCGGCGCCCATGTGGCGGAGATCCTGGTGCGCCGGGGCCGCGCCCATGGCGTAAGGCTGGCCAGCGGCGAGGAACTGACCGCCGACGCCGTGCTGTTCAACGGCGACGTCTCGGCCCTTGGGCAAGGCCTGCTCGGCGAGGCCGCGCGCATCGCCGCCCCCGCCACGCCGCCCGCCGCGCGCAGCCTCTCGGCCTTCACCTGGTGCGCGCATGCGCCGACCCGGGGCTTTCCCCTGGCCTACCACAATGTCTTTTTCGCCGAGGATTACGCCGCCGAATTCGCCGCCATCTTCCGCCATCGCCGCGTCACCGAGGCGCCCACCGTCTATGTCTGCGCCCAGGACCGCGGGGATGATCGCGGGGATCATCGCGGCCATGCCGAGGTGCCGGCGGGCGCGCCGGAGCGGCTGCTGCTGCTGGTGAATGCGCCCGCCGATGGCGACCGTGCCGAACCCGCGCCGGGCCCGGTGCGGGACGCGATGGTGGCGCTGCTCGCCCGCTGCGGCCTGTCGGTCGAGGGTCTGGATACCGCCGTGCGCACCGGGCCCGAGGGTTTCCATGCGCTGTTCCCGGGCAGCGGCGGCGCGCTTTATGGCCGGGCCGGGCATGGCATGATGGGCAGCTTCGCGCGGCCGGGCAGCCAGAGCCGCCTGCCGGGCCTCTATCTGGCCGGCGGCAGCGTCCATCCCGGCGCGGGCGTGCCGATGGCCGTCATGTCCGGCCGGCTGGCGGCGGCGGCGCTGCTGGCGGCCCCTGCCGCTTGACCGACTTGGCGGCGAAGACCGCGACCAGGTCGGCCACATGGCCGATCTCGGCCAGGGTCAGGTCCGGGATGGCGGAGGGCGACGCGCCGCGCGCCAGGCGCTTGGGCAGGGTGGCAGCGGTGAAGCCCAGCTTTTGCGCCTCCCGCAGGCGCTGGTCGGGCTGCGCCACCTGCCGCACCTCGCCCGAGAGCCCGACCTCGCCGAAATAGACCATGCCCGGGTCGGTCGGCCGGTCGGTCGCCGCGCTGACCAGCGCCGCCGCCACCGCCAGATCCGCCGCCGGTTCGCTGATGCGCAGGCCGCCCGCCACGTTCAGATAGACATCGTTCATGCCAAGCCCCAGGCCGCAGCGCGTCTCCAGCACCGCGAGCAGCATCGCCAGCCGCCCGCCTTCCCACCCCTGCACCTGCCGCCGCGGGCTGCCGCCGGCGGAGGGGGAGAGCAGGCACTGCACCTCGACCAGCACCGGCCGCGTGCCCTCGATGCCCGCGAACACCGCGCTGCCCGAGACATTGCCGCGCCGCTCCGCCAGGAACAAGGCCGAGGGGTTCGCCACCTCCATGAGGCCGCGATCGGTCATCTCGAAGACGCCGATCTCATCGGTGGCGCCGTAGCGATTCTTCACCGCGCGCAGGATGCGGAACTGGTGGCCGCGATCGCCTTCGAAGTAGAGCGTGGCATCGACCATATGTTCCAGCACGCGCGGGCCGGCCAGCGTGCCTTCCTTGGTCACATGGCCGACCAGCACCAGCGCGAAGTCCCGGGCCTTGGCGATGCGGATCAACTCGGCCGCGCCGGCGCGCACCTGCGCCACCGTGCCGGGGGCGGATTCCAGACTGTCCAGCCAGACGGTCTGGATGCTGTCCATCACCACCAGGGCGGCGTCCCGCTCCTGTTCGAGAGTCGTCGCGATGTCGCGCAGCGCCGTGGCGGCGGCCAGTTGCATCGGGCTTTCGCCGAGCCCCAGCCGCTGCGCGCGCAGCCGCACCTGCGCCACCGCCTCCTCACCGGAGATGTACAAGGCGCGCTTGCCGGCCGCCGCGATCCGCGCCGCCGCCTGCAACAGGATGGTGGATTTGCCGATGCCCGGATCGCCGCCCACCAGGATGGCGCTGCCCGGTACCATGCCGCCGCCGAGCACCCGGTCGAATTCCGCGCTGCCGGTGGCGATGCGCGGTGGCGGCGGGGCGCTGCCCTGGAGACCCACGAATTCGACGCGCCGCCCGCCGAGCGAACGCGCCGCCGGGCCGGCGGGGGGGGGCGCTTCCTCGGCGAGCGTGTTCCACGCGCCGCAGGCATCGCAGCGACCCTGCCATTTGGGCGCGACGGCGCCGCAGGCCTGGCAGACGAAGCGGGCGGCGGGTTTGGCCATCAGGCGGCGAGTCTTTCAATGCGTGGGTCCGGGCGGCCGGACCAGCACAGTCGCCAGATGGCCCCCTGCGCCGGCGATTGCACCGCGTGCGGCCACAGCGCCACCAGGCAGGTGCCGCCGGCGTGCCGGACCGAGGGGTAGAGGATGCCATTATGCCCCGCCGCCATCGCCGCGGCGGCCAGCGCATTACCCGCCGCATAGCCGATGGCCGGGTCCGGGTGCAGGCAGGCCGGCGCATCCGGCAGGCCGCGCAGATCCACGAAGGCGCCGGCGAAGGCGGCGAACATCTCGGCATAATCGATGGTCGCCTCGTAGCGACCCGCATCGCGCAGATGGCCGCCCATGTGGAAGCTGATCTCGGCCAGCGCCGTCTCCACCGCCAGCGCCGCATACCAGGCGCCGCGATCGGGACCGTTGAAGCGGTTGAGGCCGCGCGGCCTTGCATAGGCGAAGGCCGCATTGACGAAGGCCGCGTGCGGCACGCGGCCGATCAGGTCGCCGGGCGGCAGCCCGGGCAGCAGCCCGCGCCCCGCCGCCTGGCGGCTGGAGGTGAACCCTTCCAGCTCCGCCAGCAGCGCTTCCTCGGACGCGTCATCCGCCAGGGCCTTCAGCACGGCGTCGCGCAGGCGCGCGCTGGCCACCAGGCGCACGGTGCGCGGCAGCGCCTCCTGCCGGACCGGGAAGCCGAGGCTCACAGGCCGCCGCGCATCGCATCCACCAGCCGACGGGTTTCCAGCATCTCGGGAATGCCGCCGGCGATCATGGTCGCGATGGGGCTGGCGCCGCCGAACAGCGGGTTGCGATTGGGCAGGCTCGGCCAGCGATCGGCCATTGCATCGGCGAACAGCAGATGCAGCCCCTTATAGAGTCCCACCAGCGCGGAGGCACGGGTGAGCTGGTCCTGCGCCAGCGTGCCGCGCCAGGTGCCGGCGCGCATCCGGTCCCAGGTGCTGGGCGACACGCCGAGCAGCGCCGCCGCATCCGGCCCCGCCATCTGCCAGGCGGCGGCGATGCGCTGCACCGCCTTCACGCTGGCTTGGGTGAGGCGAACGCGATCCGCCTCGGCGGCGAAGCCTGGCCGCGGCGGCGCGATGACGTCAGACAATGCAAGGCTCATGGAAACCTCCATCTGGTGATGATCCTGACACCAGATGAGGTTGTTTTCAAGTTTTGTTCTCGATTAACGCCGCAACTCCATCTGGATCGGTCCCTCGCGTTCGCCGCGCGCGAACTGATCCACCATCGCGTGCCCCGTCGCGCCAAGGCTCGCCGCCGCGCCGGTCCAGATGATCCGGCCCTTGTGGATCATCGCCGCATCGTCGCCGATGCGCCGCGCGCTGGCCATGTCGTGCGTGATGGAGACGGCGGTCGCGCCAAGCTTCCGCACGCAATCCTGGATCAGCCCATCGATCACCGCGCCCATGATCGGGTCGAGGCCGGTGGTGGGTTCATCGAAGAAGATGATCTCGGGCTCGGCGGCGATGGCGCGCGCCAGCCCGACCCGCTTCTGCATGCCGCCCGAGAGTTCCGCCGGCGACAGATCGCCCACGCTGGCCGCCAGCCCAACCTGCGCCAGCACCTCGGCCGCCTTGTCGCGCGCGGCGCGGCGGGTGATGCGGCGCTGCGCCAGCAGCTTGAAGCAGACATTCTCCCAGACCGGTAGCGAATCAAACAGCGCGCCATTCTGGAACAGCATGCCGATGCGGTCGTTCACCGCCTCGCGCTCGCGCCGAGACAGGGTTGCCAGGTCGCGCCCATCGATCTCCATGGTGCCGGCATCGGGCGTGATCAGGCCGAGGATGCATTTCAGCGTCACCGACTTGCCGGATCCCGACCCGCCCAGGATCACCATGGAATGGCCGGCGCGGATGTCGAGATCGACGCCGTCCAGCACGGTCTTGGGCCCGAAGGACTTGGCCAGCCCGCGCAGCCTGATCTTCGGCGTGCCGCTCATCGCGCGAAGAACATCGCCGTCAGGATATAGTCGCTGGCCAGGATCAGGATGGAGCTGGCGACCACCGCCGAGGTGGTGGCGCGGCCCACGCCCTGGGCGCCGCCGCCCGAATGATAGCCGAACCAGCAGCCCATCAGCGTGACGATGAAGCCGAAGGCGGCGGCCTTCACCAGCCCCGACATCACGTCCCACAGTTGCAGGAAGTCGAACGTCGCCTTCAGATAGGCGCCCGAGCCGAAGCCCAGCTGCGTCGTGCCGATCAGCCAGCCACCCATGACGCCCAGCGTATCGGCCACCACCACCAGCAGCGGCAGCGCCAGCGTGCCGGCCAGCAGGCGCGGCGCCACCAGATACTTCATCGGGTTGGTGGAGAGCGTGGTCAGCGCGTCGATCTGGTCGGTGACGCGCATGGTGCCGATTTCGGCCGCGAAGGCCGCGCCGATCCGCCCCGCCACCATCAGCCCGGCCAGCACCGGGCCGAGTTCCCGCGTGATGGACAGAACGACCACATTGGCCACCGCGCCCTCGGCGTTGAAGCGGGCGAAGCCGGTGTAGGATTGCAGCGCCAGCACCATGCCGGTGAAGACCGCGGTCAGCGCCACCACGGGCAGGCTGAACCAGGCGATCTCGATGAAGGCCTTCAGGAACAGCCGCCCATAGAAGGGGGGCCGCAGCAGGTGGGACACGGCTTCGGCCGCGAACAAGGCGATGGCGCCGATCCCGCGCAGCATCGCAAGGAAGGCGCGGCCGACGGCGGCGGTGAAATCCAGGGCCAGGTTCAAAGCGTCAGGCGCCTTCATAGGCCCGGTGGTAGCGCGCCCCGAGCGAGGTCAGCACCTCATAGCCGATGGTGCCGGCCCGGGCCGCGATATCGTCGGGCGTGTTGCCCTCGCCGCCGATCAGCAGAATGCGATCGCCGGGCTGGGTCTCGGGCACGTCGGTCACGTCGAACGTCGTCAGGTCCATCGAAACCCGGCCCACCAGCGGCACGGCTTGGCCCCGGAGGATCCCGAGCGACCGGCCAGCCAGGCCGCGAAGGTAGCCATCGGCATAGCCCGCCGCAATGGTGGCGATCCGTCGCGGCCCCGGTGCCACCCAGGATGCACCGTAGCCCACCGTGTCGCCGGCCGCGATGTCGCGCAGCTGCAGGATCTCCGCCTCCACCCGCACCACCTGGCGCATCGGGTTGCGGGCCGCGCCCGGCGTCGGGTTCACGCCGTACATCGCGCATCCCGGCCGGGCGAGGGCCGAGCGGAAGGCGTCACCCAGGAAGATGCCGGAGGAGTTCGCAAGGCTGCGCGGCACATCGGGCGCGATGCGCCGGGCCGCCTCGGCGAAGCGCGCGGCCTGGATCGCATTCAGGGGGTGATCGGGCGCATCCGCGCAGGCCAGGTGCGTCATCACATAGCGCAGATCGAGCCCGTCGAGCCGGCTGCGATCCTGCGCCAGCACCGCCTGTTCCCGCGCATCCAGGCCAAGCCGCGCCATGCCGGTATCCAGGTGCAGCAGCGCGGTGCTGCCGGCGCGCGCATGCGCGGCCACATCGCCGAGATCATTCAGCACCGGCCAGAGCCGCTTCGCCTCATCCGCGCCGGGCGGAAAGCCATTGAGCACGATGATGTCCGGCCCCGGGCCGATGGCGTCGCGCAGCGCGATCCCCTCGGTCAAATGCGCGACGAAGAAAATCGTGCAGCCCGCATCCCCGAGCGCGCACGCCACGCGGGCGGCGCCGAGCCCATAGGCATCCGCCTTCACCACGCCGGCGCAGGGCCTGCCATGGATCGCGCCAAGGTCGCGCCAATTGGCGACGATGGCGCCGAGATCGATCCGCAGCACAGCCTGACCGGGGCTAATCATGCCGCGAGATCCTTGCCGCAGACCATCAAGCCCGACCATTTCGCCACCTGGTCGCAAGCGCGCATCGCGGTCGCCTTGGCTTCATGCATGTCCCGGTAAACCCGCGCCCCGCCCATCCTTCAATCGCCATACCCACCGTCGTGATGGGTGTCGAGGTCGCCGAAGCGGATGAATTCCGCCTCGAAGAACAGGCGGATGGTGCCGGTCGGGCCGTGCCGCTGCTTGGCGATGATCAGCTCGGCCTTGTTGTGCGCGGCCTCCATATCCTTCTGCCATTTGTCGATGGCTTCGCTGTATTTCTGCGTATTGTCGAAGGTCAGCTCCTTCGGCTGCCGTTGCTGCAGGTAATATTCGTCGCGATAGATGAACATCACCACGTCGGCATCCTGCTCGATCGAGCCGGATTCACGCAGGTCCGCCAGCTGCGGCCGCTTATCCTCGCGGCTTTCGACCTGGCGCGAGAGCTGCGACAGCGCGATCAGCGGCACCGACAATTCCTTGGCGATCGCCTTCAGCCCCTGGGTGATCTGGCTGATTTCCTGCACCCGGTTTTCCGGCTTGCTGCCCGCCGCCGGGCGCATGAGCTGGAGATAGTCGACGATGATCAGGTCCAGCCCCTTGGTCCGCTGCAAGCGGCGGCAGCGGGTGCGCAGCGCGCTGATAGTGATGGCCGGCGTATCGTCGATGTACAGCGGCAGGGACTGCAATTCGCGGCTGACCTCGACGAACCGGTCAAAATCCTTCTGGGTGATCTCGCCGCGGCGGATGCGGTCGCCGCTGATCCGGCTTTCCTCGGACAGGAGACGGGTGGCGAGCTGGTCGCTCGACATTTCCAGCGAGAAGATGGCGACGCCCGCGCGGGGCACCGCCTGCGGGTCCTTCTCCCGCGCCGCGCGCAGCAGCGATCGTGCCGCGCCATAGGCCATCTTCACCGCCAGGCCCGATTTTCCCATGCCCGGTCGCCCGGCCAGGATCAGCAGGTCCGACGGGTGCAGGCCGCCCAGCTTGGCGTCGATGTCGCGCAACCCCGTCGAAAGGCCGGCCACGCCGCCCGGATTGCTGAAGGCGCGTTCGGCATGCAGCACCGCCTCGGCCAGGGCGCGGGTGAAGGGCACGAAGCCGCCCCCCGTCTCACCGGCGCGCGACAGGTCGAACAGCGCCTGCTCGCCCGCTTCCAGCTGGCCCTTGCCATCCAGCTCCGGCTCGGCGCCGAAAGCCCGGTTGACCATGCTCTCGCCGAGATCGACCAGCTGCCGGCGCAGCCAGGCATCATGGATGACGCGGCCATATTCACCGGCATTGATGATGCCGACCATCGCCGAGAGCAGCTGCGCCAGGTAGGCGGTGCCACCGACCTCGTCCAGCAGGCCATTATGCTCGAACTCGGCACGCAGGGTGACGGCGTCGGCCAGCTGGCCGGCCTCGATCCGGCGCTGGATGGCGCCGAAGATGCGGCCATGCACGGCGTCCGCGAAGTGATCGGCGGCGAGGAACTCGCCAACGCGCTCATAGGCCTTGTTGTTGGCCAGCAGCGCGCCCAGCAACGCCTGCTCGGCTTCCAGATTGGCGGGCGGCAGACGCTGGGAGAGGCCGAACAGCCCCTCCGAGGTTTGGATATTGTTCATCCCGCCAGCCTAGCCTGCCGCGCCGAGTCGCGCTGCCTGACCAGGGCTGGGGATGGCTGTGGATAATGGGGAAGGTCTGGCCCTCCCCACCCATCAATCGCGGTCGGCAGCCGCGCCGAGTTCGGCCAGCTCGGCGGCCAGCTCGGCCTCCAGGCTTTCTTCCTCGGCCTGGTCGGCGGCGCGGACATCTTCGCCGCGCGCCTGCTTCTCGGCTTCCTCGACGCTGCGCGCCACATTGACGGCGACCGGGATCACCACCTCGGGGTGCAGCATCACGCGAACCTGGGTGATGCCCAGATTCTTGATCGGCTGGTCCAGCATGACCTGGGTGCGGTCGATCGTCAGGCCGCCGGTCTTGCAGGCATCGGCGATGTCGCGCGAGGAGACGGAGCCATAGAGGCTGCCGCTTTCGCCGGCCGAGCGAACGATGACGACGCTGATGCCGAACACCCGCTCGGCCACCCGTTCCGCTTCCTCGCGGCGCTTGAGGTTCTGCGCCTCAAGCTGCGCGCGATCCCGCTCGAAGCGGGCGAGGTTGTCGGCATTGGCGCGGATCGCCTTGCCCTGCGGCAGGAGGAAGTTGCGGGCAAAGCCGGGGCGCACCTTCACCCGCTCGCCCATCTGGCCGAGCTTCTCGACCCGCTGCATCAGAATGAGTTCGATCATGGCAACACCATCTCAGCGGGCGGCAGGGGGCATGGCCCCGCGACCCCGGTTTCCAAGGAAGATATCAATCAAGGCGAAGCCGCTGAGCGCGATGCTCATCGGCACGGCAAACAGCAGCAACGCCACGTAAAGCGCCGCGAGCAGCGCCGGCCGGCCGGTGCGCCCGAGGGTGAGGCGATGGATCGCCGCCAGCGCATGCAGCAGCAGCGGCGCTGTCAGCGCCAGCAGCAACGACACGCCGACACCGCCATCAAAGCCCGCCAGCCAGAACAGCCCGGCCGTGCCGGGCAGCACCAGATACCAGCCGGGCAACCGCGCGAGCCGGAAGCGCGGCCGCTCGGCCAGCAAGCCGAACCGGCGGAGCAGGCCGGCCGCCGCCGCCGCGTTCAGCAGCAGCGCCAGCACCAGCCAGAAGCCGATCGCCGCCGCCTTCACGCGCGCCAGGTCGGCAATCATCATCTCGCCGGCGGCGAGGCCCATGCGGGCAGCGCCGATGCGGGCCGCCTGCGACAGCACGCCCTCAAGCCCGCCCGGCTGGTCCGCCAGCAGCAGCGCCGCCACCAGGATGCCCAGCGCCGGAATGATGCCGAGCAACGTGAAGGGCAGCGCAAGCCCATTCGGGCCGGGCCGCGCGGCCAGCAGCAGCGCCACCACCGGCCCGCCCATCGCGCCCAGGAACAGCGCGGCCGGCAGGGAACCGCCAAGCGCGAACAGCAGCGGAGCGGCGACGATCAGCGCAATGCTGAGCGACACGAGGCCAAAGCCAAGGCCGGCCAGGAACAGCGGCAACGGCGTGAGCCACAGGGCGGCAACGCCCAGCGGCAGGCCACGCATCGACCAGAGCAGCAGGACAGCAGCAGCAAGCCCGGCGGCGGCACCGGACAGCAGGCGCGCATCGCCGAGCAGGCCGCCAGCGGCGGGCCCCCTCGACTGATCGCGATCCAGCCTGTCCATCATCATGCGCCCCATCATCACCCGCTGGCGTGCCGCCTTCTGCTCAGTCGTTGATCACGTAGGGCAGCAGCGCCAGGAAGCGGGCGCGCTTGATGGCCGTGGCCAGTTCGCGCTGCTTCTTGGCGGACACCGCCGTGATGCGCGACGGCACGATCTTGCCGCGCTCCGACAGGAAGCGCGACAGCAGGCGCACATCCTTGTAGTCGATCTTCGGCGCCTGCGGCCCGCTGAAGGGGCAGGACTTCCGGCGACGATAGAAGGGACGGCGAGCGCCCACGGCGGGGCGGCGGGCGGCCGGGTTGGCGGCCTGGTCTTCGGTACGGTCGGACATCGGCCTTTACTCCTCGATCCCCATGTCCATGTCTTCGCCACGCGGACGCGCGCGATATTCCTCGCGATCGTCGCGATCGCGACCACCGCCGCCACCGCCACCGGCGCGGCCCGAGCCGAAGCGGCCCGGCGGACGCGGCCCGCGGAAGCCGCGATCGCGCTCCCGCTCCTCGCCGCGGCGCGACAGGATGGCCGAGGGGCCTTCCTCCAGCGTCTCGATGCGCAGCGTCAGGCTGCGCAGCACATCCTCATGCAGGCCGAGCTGACGCTCCATCTCCTGCAGGGCGGCCGGCGGCGCGGAGATGCCGAGCAGCATGTAATGCGCCTTGCGGTTCTTCTTGATCCGGTAGGCGAGGCCGCGCAGGCCCCAATATTCACGCTTGCGGATTTCCCCGCCCTGCTCGCCAAGGGTGACGGCGAGCTGGTCGACCAGGGTTTCCACCTGTTGTTGCGTGACGTCATTGCGTGCCATCAGCACGCATTCATACAAGGGCATCGGGACTCCCTTCGGCTGCTCAGCCCCAGGATGCGGCACCATGCCGACATGCGGGCATAGCCGGGACCGATGCCTCAGTCCCAGCAGGGAGCGCGGCGTTAAGCACGCCGGCCCGCACCCCGCAAGCGGAATCAGCGGCGAATGTCGATCGCGGTCAGCCCGGCGCCGAGCACGGCCAGCAGATCGGGCAGTGCCAGGGCGATGCAGCCCTCGGTCGGCGGCAGGCCCGGACGGGCCAGGTGCAGGAAAATCGCGCTGCCGCGCCCGCGCACCGGCGGGGCATCGTTCCAGCCCAGCACGCCGATCACGTCATAGACGGCATCGGCCCGCCACAGCGCCTCATGCCGGGCGGGATGCGGCAGCGCCACGGGCAGGTTGTAGGCCCGGTCGGCCGGATCGTCGCACCAGCCATCGGCCGGCGCGAGCGGTTCCACCGGCACGGCTGCGCGCGGCGCGGGCAGCCGATCGGCGCGATAGAGAATGCGGCGGAGCGGCAGCCGCGCCGCGGGTGTGGCACCGTCGCCTTCCTGCTTCTCGGCGGCGGGCCGCACCCCGCCATGGCCGAGCGCGCAGCGCAGCCGGAACCGGTCCAGCAGGAACTGGCCCGATCGCCCATCGCCTTCGGGCAACACCACCGCCTCA
>Ga0247843_1005292_pt1 | contig 18112 bp, 19 predicted proteins | sample LaCruzMarch2017__FD_192420 | JGI IMG/M metagenome (GOLD analysis project Ga0247843, IMG submission 192420) | Freshwater microbial communities from meromictic Lake La Cruz, Castile-La Mancha, Spain - LaCruzMarch2017_8m | ecosystem: Environmental > Aquatic > Freshwater > Lake | place: Spain...
TCCGTCGTTGATTTGATGCCGATCATCGTTACTTCATTCAACAATCGTGTAATTTCGACCTGCTGACCTTTCTTAATTCTTTTCACCTCTTCTGCCGCACGCCTGAGCTCAGCCTCAGCCACACGCTGACCTTTCTTAATTCTTTTCACCTCCTCAGCCTCAGCCACACGCTTGGCCTCAGATTCTTGTTTCCTCACCTCATCAGCCAAACGCTTGTCCTCAGATTCTTGCCTCCTCTTCTCGATAAACTCGGCATTTGCCTTCGGCTGAGACTTTAGTTGCGCAAGCTCCGTCTCTAACTCCAATAAACGACCTTGAATCCCTGTGTAGTCAGTGGTGACATTTGCAAGGTCTACTTTCGTCTCTTCAATGTCTCTCTCCAATTGTTTCATTCGCTTCTTGCGTTGATTATCAATAGATCTTCCAAGACACAGTGACTCATATTCAGCTTGAAGAGCTGCCAGTTCCTCTTTGGACTTGGAAGAGAGGTCTTTTACACCCGGCAATGAAGGAGTCAACTTGATCATGTCAGCAAATGACAACGGCTTCACAAATAAACTCTCATCGCGACGCCTATTCACTATGTCAATAACGTTGTTGTAATCGTCACAAAGTTGTTTGATGTCTCGATAGATAAGGGAATGTTGAATCTCTTCGGTGAAGAATGTTCTAGTCGAGATATATCCATAAAACGAAAAGTGGAATGAATCCGGATTCACAAAGATGATTTCGACTCCAGCCAACTTCATGCTCTTCATCAGTTTTCTGACAAGCTTGTCATTGACTGACTGACCGCCGACAATGTGACAAACGAATACACCGTTCAAACGCTGTACCAGCTTAGCAATGGCGATGTAAACAGGCACCAGCGCATCGGCCTCGCGAGCTCTTGCTGGAGCACAATTCTTGCCGCCATTCACTCTTTCACAAGTACCACGCATGTTTTTCATCCCACCAACTGCATCTAACATCTGTATGAACGGAGCAATGATGCAATCATACATCATTGCGCTTGGACAATTGGCTCGCTCTTGACCTTCGAAGCGTTCACCTGTCGCCAGCGACTTCTCATAATAGTCACACAATCCCTGCACCAAGTAGAAGACGCATCCTTCAACAAACCCTTGAACAAGGCTTTTCAGTGCCTCACGACGGCACTCTTGAAAATGAGGAAGATGATCGTCTATTAGTCGGCAACATTCATCACGAAGCTCTTGGATCAATAACCTGTCGGACATGACAAAACAGTACTTTTTTTGAGCGCTCCTTGCATTTTTGCGCACATAATTTATATCACTAAATTTTAGTATTCTGTGCGATACGAACAGCTGGAAATGGTCGCTTCAACCCCAACAGCAATGTATGCATCTGTTTCGTCGACGGCAGATAATAGAGAGAAGTCATCGCCTAGAAAATCTGCTTTCTGAAAGACTGGCTTCCTATTACTTCATGTCTTAACACAGGAACAATCGTAATGAAATCCATGTGTCCTCACTATCAGTTGCAACTCGACAGTGCGCAAGGAGTTTTGGCTGATCAGCGCATCGGCCTTCGCGAGCTCTTGCTGGAGCACAATTCTTGCCGCCATTCACTCTTTCACAAGTACCACGCATGTTTTTCATCCCACCAACTGCATCTAACATCTGTATGAACGGAGCAATGATGCAATCATACATCATTGCGCTTGGACAACTTGCCGATCAGCTCAAACGAAAGAGTCTGCTCTCTCTCCTCTCTCCCTCGTCCTTGATGATGATTGTCGGCAATACCCTCCTCTTCGCGGCAGCACAGCTGCTGTTGCTAGCCATGACACTGGCAACAACAGCATCCGCATTCCAAACAACATCAGCATTTTCATCATTATCATTATTATCATTCACTCCTCATTCTTTTTCTACTCGTCGAATGGCGGCTGAGTCTGAAGTATCATTCTCGGACGATCTTGATGGCACGTCGATCCGCATAGGGATATTACGTACTCGATGGAATAACGAGCATGTAACCAACTTGGTAAATGGGATTAAGGCAGGCGCGACTTCACTTAAGGTTACAGAGGAGAATATCTTTATGAAGGAAGTGCCCGGTGCGTACGAATTACCGTATGCCGCCAAGCTGTTGGCCATGAGTGGTACCGTCGATGCTATCGTTTGCTGCGGTGTACTTATTAAGGGTGATACTATGCATTTTGAATACATTTCATCAGCTGTAACTAGTGGGATCATGAATGTAAATTTAGCTACCATGACACCTGTGGTATATGGCGTACTCAACTGTCTAGATGAGGATCAGGTGAAGAAACGCACGTCGGACACTATACCCGGGGGACATAATCATGGTGTAGATTGGGGAAAGACAGCTGTGGAGATGGCAATACTACGGCGAGAGGCATTTGCGAAGGGTAGTAATGCCAATAAGGAAAATAAAGTTAAGGATATGGAAAAGTTGGGCTTTGGTACAGCGCCCAGTGAGGGTGCAGACAAGTCCAAACCGGGCTTCTTTTAAGAAGTGTGCGTTTGTTATTTGTTATTGTGTGGCAAGGTGGCCAACGCACAGTGGGCAGATTGGGGGTGGGTGGGTATAGGAGTGGGTGGGTTGGGAGAAAAAAGAATATATTTTGTGTTGACTTCTATGTTGTGGGGTGATCCCTCCATCCAATGACTTGATTATTTAGTGAACAAATGAAAATCGTCTCAGAAATCTCTTAAAGTATCGTAATGTACTGATCATCACCTAGCATTCATGAAAGGAATGTTGAAAATTAAACAATTCGATCCAACTCATCGAAGGCGGTTTTGCCAAATGCCTCGTGAGCTCAATGACAGGCGGTTTTTCATCGAATTCACTTATAATACCTCCTCTCTTATCAAAATTCATTTGGGCAAAGTCTGGACAACCAAATCGATTGTGTGATCATTTTCATTTGAATAAAAGACGAGCAATTAGCATTTGATTCGATATTTGCAAGAAGTAAGTTGGTTGCAATTAGCTTACCGAGGAACTGTAAAGAATCCATCGACCGTATCTCTTGGTATTCGTTCAACAGATTTGTATCGTAATCTTGTAGGCGGCGTGCTGAAGAATGGAATCATACAACTATCCAAGACCGATTCATCAACTTAGGGGTTGGTGACGTCAAGGGCCCATTCCCACTTTCTTTGTTTTCTTCAAAACTTTTATGTATCTTCGGCAGAAATCCTAAACAATAACCGTGTGAACGATGACTGCATGCAACATAACTCGTGGATGATGACTGCATGCAACGAAGGGAAGGATTATTCTTCCCATCATCAACCTCAGTTCAAGATCACAAGCGACCCCATAATTACGCCGAGGCGACGAGTGCGGGTATCAGATCACCATGATGTTCTCCATCGCCTCACAGCTGATGATAGCGTCGCTTACATCAGCGGCGATCTTCTTCGACCCGACTTCCGTGAAGCATTCCTGCGTCAACGAGGACGGTTCCACCCTAACGCCCGGCATTCCAGTCCACTTGACTGATATTAACACCGAAGCCTCATCTCAGACTATCCTACTCAAGCCGATTCTACCCACCACGGTGGTCCTTGGTGCTAGCGACACCGATACATTCATGTGTGTCTTCCATAGGTGGACTCTGCCGCTCGAGGATAAGCAGAATGGCAAGGGCTTTTATTATGCCCTAGGACGGAGTGTGCCACAAATCCCCGCCGACGTCCTTGGGAACTCTAGCTCTGTCGGTGACTGGGCCCGTCCGTAAGTTTCGAAAATGTTTGTTGGATGTTACCGCTGTCAAAAGTTCCTCACAACTTTGTCCTCTTCGCGTACTACTGCTTAGCCCCGGTCGAGGTTCTCATCCTATCGATTTCATCTACGAATGTGGCGAGGCAAGCAACTCAGGGACCAACTTCGTAGTGGGAGAGTACCTCTGTGAGGTTACACTCCCTACCACGTCGAAGAAAAATGTCACTGATGTGACTGTATCTGATTATATCAACCTTCCGTACTATTTGACATTCTACAAACGCAACTTGACGGTACGGAATGAGATCTCCCGCTTTTTACAGAAGAATACGTTTGGACCCACGGCAGTCGAGTTGGACGCTCTCGAGACAAGGTATCAAGCATTGAAGAGTGGTGGTGACAATTCCTCTACCACATTAAGCCATGCCATGGCCATGGAAAAGCTCCAGGTGGAATGGGTAGTCAATCAGATGAACCCTTTGAACTTTACGTCTGGCAAATTTACAAGTTTACGTGAGTATTGGAGACGCAGATTAAATCCACGCAAGCAAGAAACATACCGTATTGGTGAAGCCGGTCCGCATCCCTGCGAGAAGCACAGTCGTTGGCGGAAATTCGCCTTCACCCACGTCGACGTTCAGAATTCAAAGATGTTGCGTTGGGGGACTTTTTCTCTTGGAGGAGCAACTCAGACGCAGAGGGGGCATCGAATTACTGTTGAGAGAGTAACATATGCTGGGACTCCTGTGGCTGCTCCAATAAGTGTCAGTGCTCCCGATCCTGCTGGTTCATCCAGCAATTCTCGGTCGCTTCAGGTCAGTAATATGTTTTGTAAAGGTATTTTATTCCACCTTGTTGGTCCAGATGACTACTCTCTAACCACATTCCTTCTATTATGTTTGTTGTCTCTCTTCTCTTTGACAGACTCTTACAAGTGCCCCATCCATGGATAACATTTTAGTTTTAGGGGACATGGAAGGCACCAGAAATCAAGTCTTGGCCCAATGGCTTGGAACATGCACTCGTACTCTCGTGCAGAAGACGGAGCATCCCCACCTTGTCTACAATGGCACGAGCAGCTTAAAATTCCTCGGGGGTCGCACATGCTTCTTTTACAGACCCATCGCACCTTCGTGTAATACTACACGCATTACCCAACCAATCCAAGCCGGTGACACGATCCACATTTCTCTCAAGGTTCGTGTTGAAAATGCCAATCAGGTGTTTCAAATGTATACTGGACATTATCATCTGAATAAAGGAAGTCTGAAGTGGTCGCTCCCAGCTGACGACTCGCATATGATATCGCGTACTCTCCTCCCCAACAATGATGAATGGGTAACGATCGAGGCAGTACACAAGGTTGGAGATGATTGGAAATATAAAGGCACTTTACTACCTCCTGTAAAATGTGATGACTTCCACCTCAGATTTCGTATCCCCGATTCAAGTGCAAGTTTCTTTGTTGACGATGTTCGATTGTCCAAGATAAGCTCGGGGTCCTCAGACTATGGTACGGGTCTTTCGGGGTTCTTTGCCAACCCTGACTTTGAATACTCATATCAAAACTGGATGTACTCGTCCAATGCTGCCACTCTACGCAAGGATCCGGATCTCAATCGTGAGGTAATGGTGTTTAAACCGGGCAACATTCTAAGTCAAAATATCTTGAAAAATGTCATTCCTGGTAAGTCGTACCGATTCAAATTTATGACCAAGATTACGAATGTTGATAGTGTCGAGATGGTTATCTCCATACGAGTGAAGTTCAAGAATAAAGACTTGACGATCAACGGTCCATGTAACAAAGCGATCTGTAACTTTTATATGCATCCACTGAGGCGCAATATCTTACACAGAGGCGGGGATTGGCAGGAGGTTGTTACAGATCAAGTAATGATCAGTAATTGGACCCAATGGAATGGTACCATAGACTTTGTTTCGTTTCAAATGACCAACAAGGGAATGAATTCGATTGGCGAGTATAGTGTTGCGGGTTTTGAAGAACTGGCTGGTGACTATACCTTTGCGCCATCAGTGAGCTTTGCTCCCTCTTCATCTCCAACAAACTTGGTAGAGGATAACGTCGCCTACATAGTGAAATACGCCGGGGAAGTAAGGACGGTGATTAATTATCCATTCCAAATTGACAGTACAGGCGAGGTCTTAGCGATGGACGGAAATGCAGAATATCAGCTTTGCGATGTGGATGAGGTGGAGGGACGCAAGTCAGAGGTATTTGAAGACAGTATTGACACTTTTTTCTTTTCCTCTGACGCCAGTTAACTTCACTCCCTCTTTTCCGTCTTGTACTGTAGATATCATCTCCATTCAAGTTGCGTTTCTTCATAAATCGGACCTGTCATGCAATTCGGCATGGGAATCCGACTGGTAAGATACGATCGAGTGATCTCAATTTTATACATTTACACACTCATAGTCGTCTCTGACACTCTCTTCTTCATCTTTAATTATCCTGAATGAATACAGTCAACCTTGATGCCGGTTTCATCAACATGACCGGGCTACACATCCTGGACCTCTCCGACCTTAACATCACAGTGGTCTCACCAATCAATACTGTTCAAACGTATGGTGGCGATTGGCTCTTGAAGACTCCCGTGCAAGATGAGGTTTGTGCGACCTTTCCTAACCCCTATGACAATGATTATCGTGGCGCGGATCCTTTTAACCCACACGATATCCCATCAAGATTTGTCCCGGACAAACCTGTATTTGCCAAGCTTCCTGATGACTCGTACGCTCTTTTTGACAGTCGTATGCTACTCAGCGAAAACTCGCTTGAGAATCCTCTTATCGATGGTGGAGGCAAATCTGTATTGCGTTCCACGTTGCGTGCAAATCGTGATAGTCACAATGTCATCAAGTATCCATGGGCTGATCAATATGTCGTTGTCAATGATCACAATATCGCACTCTGTGCTAACGAGGAGTCGAACTTTATCAATCGAGAGAGTTGCGTTTTAAGTTACGAGGAGAATGCGTGTGTCAAGGAGAGTATAAGAGCTGTTAAGAATTTTGAAGACACTTTAGTTGATGTGTTGGCAGTGATCATATTTGATGACGCCACACTAGCTGGCCTTCACAATGCATCTCGTGTGAGCTCAAACTCGACAACTGGAGTCGATCGTTCAAGATATATCTACGCAGGTATGTTTTTATTCGCTTTATCTTTTAAGTATTGATGCTTTCGTAACTAAATTCTCTGTCTCCCCTTTTAGTTGATAATCTGAGGTGGGACGACTCTATCATCAATCGCAGTGGTGTTATGCTACCATGTGCCAGCGGTATCCCATCATCGCGTTGGATTCCACGCCCTGATCTCGAAGGAAGTTGTACTAACAGTCTAACGAGTCGATCCAATGCAGCCCTTGTACACGCGTTGGAAAATTCCAACGATGAAAATCAATACATAAGAGATATATTTCTTTGGAATTCTTTGGACGAAGATGGTTGCGATGAGATTGATCGTGATCAATATGGCATGCTTGTCATGACGGAGAAGGAGGGATGCTGGGAGAATGTTCATCCTGATTTGTTGTGAGTATCATTTCTACAACTATCCAGCTTCTTTGACGTGAAGTGCTCACTAGTTGCATCGCCAATTGGTACCCACACGCAGGTCTATCTATGACTTTACCAGTTACGAAGCTCGTCATGCTGCAAATACTACAGTCGCCTACATCAACAACTGGACAAGTATTGGTATCATGCAATACCCAGACTACCACCCCGCATCTTACTTTGAAGATCTTAAGAATGATACGTTGCTTGCTCGCCCCGTTGCACGATACTCGTACGCATCAACGTATCGTGTCAATCAAGGGGCACGATACGGTGATTCCCTCCAACTGGATCAGTTTGCTGATCAATTGCAGTTGAATTTGGATCCTGGTATGCTCGGGGCCATGGCTAGGGGCCTTGCTGAGTTGAAATTGGTGAACAAGATTCAGACAAATCGCGGTGGTGGGACTCTCGTATGCGGAAGTCCCAATGAAGTTGGTCCTGATCCAACACTTGATGACTACTTTGATGTGATTAATCATGATCTGGATTGCATAGGATGTGCGGACACTTACGGAGATTATTCCAAGCAGAAGTCTACCGTTTGGGCGATGAACATTCTGGAGGGGGAGGATCAGTTTTGTCGTAAGTACACAAGCTTCATCTGTTTTCTGTTGACTGTGACCATACTAAACACTTTAGTTCGTTGTTATTAGAACGAATGGCATGGAGTTTGTATGAGCACTTAAATGTTGGAGCTGCATCCAATCCAGACAATACCGAAAGCAACTTGTACACTTATGACATCATGATTCGACACTGCTTCGGAAATTACTTTGACATTATAAAAGAAATGACATACAGTCCAAAAATGGCCGGTAAGTGCTTTTGGAGATGGACATGTTTTCTTTGTTTCTCTCATCTAAACTTCTACTCCTGTTCTGCTTATTCACTATTTCAATTCAGAGCAATTTAGCTTTGCCGAGAGCACATCCACCCGTATCGCTTGGGATACAAGTGGCGAGATTGTTTATCCGGATGAGAACTACGCACGTGAGGTATGAGTCTTTTTTATTCATAATTGTCTGGGCTTGAATGTTCCTTTTCAATCATCTTATTTCTTTGTTTGTTACAGATTATGCAACTCTTCACGTTTGGGCTGCATGAGCTTAATCCTGACGGTACTAACGTGCTTGACAATTTTGGTAGGGTAATGAAAACATATACCAATCTGGATATCTTGAGCAATGCAAGAGTGATGACAGGCTTCTCGTTCACAGGCCGCCGAGGTAATGTCGAGGAGTTATTCCGATCAGATAAGTCGCGGCAGGACCCACTTCGAATTGAAGTTGACGGACATGATTTTTTCCCCAAGAGTTCATTAGACGGGGGTTGGTTAGGTGACCGTTATCCACTCTGTGTAGATTTACCCAAGCAGCATTTCTTGAAACTTGGAGCAACATTTGTATTCCGAGGCGATTCTAGTCTCCCTGCGAGGCATTTTAACCCCATGCATTGGGATAACGATGAATCAGTCAAGAGATTTGTCTTGTCACCAGGCTCTGGACTATACCAGGCATTGTGTAGTCCGAGTGCTGACGGTTCTTGTAACTTTTCCAACATAGTTACGCTTGACTCTAATCTTCTGTGCTTCAATAAGGAATGTCGTCTGGACGACATGGTGATTGTCCAAGTCCAACATGGTGCATTTTATGAGTATATTCGTCAACCTTGCGTTGATTTATCTTTCTACAAGAACCCCAAGAAAGTCATCTCGGGGTTTGCTCCGGCCATCAGGGGCATAGGCCGACGGCACACACATGCAATGTGTGCCGATCCACGAACTGCTGTTGCTGCCAGATCATGTTGTGGTGTTGAACGAATGAACAATACGGCGACTTACAACTACAATTTTGAGTACCATGGAGAAAGAGTGACTTATGTGAGCAACACAAATGAATGTACTGCGAATGGTGGAGTAGTCTGCGACCCCAACGCTTTGGTTGCCAGCTATCCAGTCGTAAATATGCGTCCAGAGTACAACTTTCCATATCCATCGCAGAATGCTTTCTACTGGACGAACGCGAATTGCACTCAGATGGTGAAAGTTAGAGAAGATGGAATGATGTGCGTAGCAAGTTGCAAACTTTTAGTATCCTGACTTTTAATGCCTCATGCTCAACCTTTGCGTTATTCTTTAATCTTCAGAGCGATCATTCACAAACCTCTGTAAGTCATGTTACTATGTTTTTGTTCCGATAATGTTTAAATTATGCGATCACTCATCATCGTAATCGATACCTTTGGTTATTTGTGCTTGTTTAGAGAGAATCCTTTTTTCTTCGACAGCACGTGAGTTTATGCCATGACCCTCCACTTCATTAGATTTTCTGTCAATCATAGCGCTAACCCCCCCCTGTGCTCATTTCATGTCGTCACTCCTACAGGGTTCCTTTCGTTGACTCTGTCAATTCCATAAATTTCATTTCAGTGCCATGGGAGAAAGACCCCATCACACTTCTCGAGAAATATCCGTCGATCGAAAACAATTGCGGTAACGGAAAGTGCACAATCATTGACGGAGATTGCTTGTGCTCAATTGTTGTATCGGAGACTCCTGCTTACAATTCCATTCCGTCACGTGTGGCTGTCCTTTCTCTGAAAGTTGGAGCATTTAATCCTTCTACATTTTCTGATTCGACAGAATCGTACACCCTCCACGAATCGTCGAATGATGAAGTAAAGATTTTCGTCTTGTCTCCTGGTAACAATATTGACCATACTTCAACCATCTTCGAAGTGACAAATGAATTCGGCGAAGTAGCTTTTTTCAAGAACTTGGTGTCTACTATCACTCTTGGAAGAACTTACTCGTTAAGGAACCCTCCCTCGTTTATGAATCTAGTCAGAGTCGAGCTAAGAGATGCAGAGTATGAAGGTAAGAGATGTAACTTTTAAATACTTCGTCGAGTAGATCATTTCTCATAATTGGCTTGCCGTTGCAATTGACCTTAAACTGCAGTCGATGAATTCTTGACTAATTTGATTAGATATCGGAATTCTGCGCCTTTTATCTCCAAGAAGCTCATCCAGTATCATGGAATATCGAATCCCTCTCCTGGCTTTGTGCAACGAGTATCCCAAGCCTTCATCAGTGGATCATTCAGCAGTGGTGGGATCACATTCGGAGCTAGCAAATACGGCGATTTGAAGGCAGTTGCTGCCGCCATTGCCTTAGACCCTGAAAGTTTGTCTCCCGTGGTCGACAATGATCCTACTAGCGGGAACATTCGCGAGCCGCTCTTAAAAGTCATGCAGATCTTGAGATCACTTGCATTTCAGCGTCGTTCAAACGTCAAGTTTCGCCACGGGCTTTTGGAAAACATGTCGTACAAGATTGGGCAGTTTGTCTTTGATCCACCAGATCAGTTCTCCTTCTTTTCCCATGACTATTCTCCCCCCGGTGTTTTCGCTGAAACAGGCTTAGCATCTCCCGAATCAGAGGCACTGTCTATGAGTTCAGTTGTTGGTATTATGAATGGCTTCATCAGTCTTGTGGATTACGGACTCGCCAACCATGATGGAGGATTTGGTCCGTACATCACCATGCCTCCCAAATTAGTTGGCGATTACACGACCTCTGTTGGACAACTCAGATACAGAACAACCAATAATACAATCAGTGTATCTAACATGGTTGAAGAACTTTCTACTTTGATGACGGCGGGTCGTTTGAGCGCTGAGAACAAGCAAGTGATGTTGGATGCCCATGCCTTCTTTATGGCGAATAATGGCACTGCTTCTGCCGATAGGGTTCTTGTGAAACTCTTTGCGGCAACGCCCGAGTTTCACACTTCGAATACAGTGCGTCAATCTGGATCCCCGAGAACCATCACACCACCTAAAGCCAAGTCCTCATCACCATATAAAGCTATCGTATACGTCAATCTGGCTGGTGGAGTTGACTCGTTCAATATTCTAACCCCTGGACCAGAAGATTGCTTGTTGTACGAGGAATATTCCAAAGCGCGAGGTGTAGGAAAAAGTTTCATTGGTCTTACTCGTGATGAAATACTCCCAATCAACGGAACATCCGCTAGGATAAGTCAATGCAATACTCTAGGAGTAAATCAACATTTACCTGCCTATCAGAGAATCTTTAATGAAGGGAGTGGAGTTTTTTTTGCCAACATGGGTCATCTTCACAAGCCAGTAACTAAATCAAATTGGTTAACAGAAACACGAACAGACCTTTTCTCACATCATACGATGAGAGCGGAGTCTCACACGGTAGATGCTTTTCGAGAAGGTGATGGCCCTGGAGTTCTAGGTCGGATGCTTGACATTTTAGAAAGACAGGGGCATGCTGTAGGTGCTACTGCTATTAATGCGAGGGTAGAAATTATTGATGGCAGTCCCAAGACTGGCCGACTTACTGATGTAATGTCTACCGAGGGAATCCCTAGAATTCACGACAGATCGTTCCTGAAGGGAGATTCGCAGCAGTTGCGTAATTATTTGAAGTCTCTTCACTCTGGTACTGATGACAATAGTGGAGTCTTCAGTAATGCATACTCACAAACGTTCGTCGATATTTGGAACAAGACAGATACACTTGCTGAGAAATTCCGAAGTATCAATCTTTTGACTGATTTTGTCATACCAGGACATCTGAATGTTGGAGAGATCTCAAGTCAACTTCAGCTTGTTGCAAGGCTTATTCGATTACGAGATTTGCGAGGTAATGGTATTAATCGTGATGTCTTTTACTGCGATATGGGTGGCTTCGATGCACACTTTTATCTCGCTGAGATAATGGAAAACAAATTACCAAGCCTTAATCACGCAATTTCATCCTTTTGGAGAGAGATTAAGGCTCAGGGTTTACAAAATAGTGTGGTTGTAGTCCAAGGCTCTGAATTTGGCAGAACCATCTCACCAAACAGTAATTTCGGTTCTGATCATGGATGGGGAGGAAATTACTTCATGTTTGGTGGCGATGTTAGCGGCGGTAAGATCATGGGTGTCTACCCATCATTTAATGAGTCTTCGGCGACAAACATCGGAAGAGGTCGAGTTATGCCAACTACATCATGGGATGCTCTTTTCTATGGTCTGACCCAATGGATGGGAATATTTGACCAAGCTGATATTGACTATGTGCTTCCAAATTCTCAGAACTTTGGCTGTAATCTGTACACCGATTCAGACCTCTTTAAATCTGGAACACAAGTCTTAAATGGTTGTGGAGGTGCTTCTCACGAAACGTCGATAACATTTCAAGTACCAGAAAGTCGCTTGTTGACTGGCGAAGAACAGAAGGAAGTCTGTAAAATGGCAACACTTGCTGCGTCGAGGCGATTTGGTTTTGATCGTTCTTTAGCACGCTGCTATGTTTCTGATATGACTGCCGCAAATTCTGTTGTCGTCCCAGGAATGTACGATGTTCGAGGGTTTGCGGTGATGAATTTTGATGGTTCCGGCCAAATGCCACAGACTGTTTCATCTACCATTACTGTGGATTCAGTACAGGCAGTGGCCAAGGTAACTGCATCAATAGCATCCGATTTTACTGTTCATGGTGCTTTGCCACAGAGTGAAGCCCCGTCGTCAAGTCCATCAATGCAGCCAAGCATTTCATCGATGCCATCTTTCAGCCCATCCATTTCAAGCATGCCATCAAATAGCCCGACTAATGTCCCTACCGGATCTCCATTAATATCAAGTAGACCATCCAATCACCCGTCGGCTTCACAGATTCCATCATTGAATCCAAGTCTATCGCCTTCTGTCTCTCTCGCACCGTCTGTAACTCCCACAAGCTCCGAAGCACCAACATCTTCCCTTGAACCCACGCCTGGTCCGACTGCTCGAAAAGTATTTGAGGATGTCTTCATGAGTCGAGACATAGGTAATGTCGCACGATCAGGTCAAATCTCTGAATTGACAACATTGTCTGGACAGAAATCAGGACTGTATACTATCGAAGCAACAGGGTCGCGAATTTATGGATCATCTGATAGCTTCCATTACATGTATTTAGAAACGTCAGGCGATGCTTCCTTTACAGTGCTTATTGAAGACTTCGAAGCATCTTCCACTTTTGCTAAGGTAGGGATAATGTTCAGGAGCTCTTTGAGTCAGAATTCAAGCCATTATTCAATTTTTCAATCGAATGAGAATGGTAGTCAACCAGTGCAGCAGCATCGTCCTTGCATGGGTTGTAACACCACTGACTACAACACTACCGAAGTCAGCATTCAGCAAAGCTATTCGTCTGTTTGGCTAAGAGTAACCAAAGTGGGAAATGTCTTCAAGGCTTTCTACAAGCCAAGTTATCTTGCAAAAGTGGCACCATGGTACCCTTTTGGGCACCAACTGTTGTTGGACACGATTTCATCCAATGATTATTTTGTCGGGGTAGCTACTGTGTCTGGCAGTACTAGTGTGGCTACCAGTTATGTATCCAACATTCAGCTGACAAGAACGTGCAGCAATAAATTCATTACACGGCTTCAGTGCGACCAAGCAAGCAACTGTGAATCCGGGACAGTCAGTGGTTCCTGCTACAACAGTGATGATATTCCATTATGGGAGAGCCTTGCGCCAGTCTCAAATATCTTGGATAGTGGCTCTTCAGTGGTTGTTTTTGGGTGCAGAATCATTTCCGATGGAAATCTCGCCTTGGACATGACAACCGATAAGTTTGTTTGTGATCGAACAAATTATATCAACCAGCCAACGGGTCTTGTCGTAAAATCAAGTCACAAGCGGTTGTCTATAGCAGAAGGTCTACGTGTGTATAGTAGCAACGAGTGCTTTCAGTGTGATCCCACAGCCTACAAGTTAGAGGGACGTGTGAATGGAACTTCTTGGGTCGTCATTAAATCAGGTGATTTGCCGTGGAAGAATGCGAGCAGCTTTCCCCGAAACTCTATTCTCTCACGTGACATTGTATCTACGTACGCTAGTGGTGATATGTCACTTCAATACGCAGAGATATCGTTCCACAGCCACAACTTTGAGACATGTGGTTCATTTCCAATCCAAAGCGATTATTGGGGCACAGCAAGCTCAACCACATCTGGACTCACATGCATGTTGTGGCCACAAGCTTCTGGCATAGGCGATGATAATAATTTTTGTAGGAATCCAGATGGCAAGCCGGGTGGAGCTTGGTGTTATACTAATACTAATACCGCTGATACAACTGATTCCACTGATGCTGACTTTCTGTGGGAATACTGTGATGTGCCCTATTGCAAAAACAATCCGGGAGCTTTGAATGCATATTCCGATTACAAGATTACATGGACTAGCATTAGGAATTCCTCCACGCTTTCGCTGCAGTTAGCGGAAATTGAGGTCCCTGGGTTGCTTGGTGAAGAAGGCATCATGCCAAGACTTGAATTAGAAGGAGAGTTTGTTCAATCCGTTCTAGTAGGATTTGGCTCATCGGCTGATTTTACTTTGGAAAATGGAGTCATAAGGAGTCCCTCTGTGAATACGCGAGTAAATGATAGATCTACCAACAAATTCGAAATGATTTTGACCAACAGTACTGCTCCTCCAGGTTTGTGGTTTTCAATGATTGTATTTTGTTCCTCCTTGTTTTTATTGCTTGTTCTCAATACTTTTTATCATCCTTCATTTAGGCATTGTTGTAACACCATCACTTGGTCGGGAGTCTGTGGTGACTGGCCTTCGTATTTACACAGCCGATAACAATCCAGATGCGGACCCCATCAAATATCGCATCTCAGGTCGCATGCTGACTGGAGCCAATGTCAAGAATACGGGAACTGGTAAATGCTGGGGTGTTGATGGAGATGGATTTTTGATGGGGAATTATATATGTAGTGTCAGCGATCCTAAACAAAAATTTTACATGAGTGTTAAAGGAGATCTCAGGGTCAAGAGTCTACCAGGTTTGTGCTTAGATCATCGTTACGGATTTTATCCGGAGACTTACGTGTCAAGTAAATTCATTGCTTGTTTTAGTGATAACGCAGCAAGTACTGCTTCCGAATTGAGTAAGTTTGATTCTTTGCTTTTAACCATCTGTAAATGTATTTCTTAATACTAATATCCTTTCTTGTCAGACTTGCAAACATTTCATTCATTTAATGCCACACAATTTGCATTTCTGGCAAACACTTGGTCAAGCATGTTTCTTGGGGGGGATATTAATGAATCGTGCCTCAGTGTACTAGCAAGCACTGGTCGAATATATCCGACTGTTTGCTCTGGTAGTCTGGATCAAAAGTTTGTTAAGTCGGGAGGTAATTTCGACGCTGGCACAACTTCCAATTGGACTGTAATATCCCAAGGTAGTCTTCCTTGGGTATCAGGGCATGAAAGAAATCCAGTGGGAGTTGGTATTTCCTCGACCTATGAACATCCAGACTATAACAAGTATTTGATGGAAGTGAATTTTTATGGCAATTATATTCCATACCAAGAATACAGAATTGAATTCCTTGCAACAAGGACATGGCAGCCTGGAATGAATATTTCCAGTTCCACAGTGATTCAATTCGCAGAGCTGGAACTTCCTGGCTTGATATTAGGCGCATCGCCAGCGACTACTGTTCCAACAAGAAAGCCGACAAGGTCCCCGACTCGTTTTCCTACTCAAACGCCAACTTTCAAGCCAACGTACAAGCCTACAACAGAAGAGGGGCTCAAAATCAATAAAATGCTCCGTTGTGGATTTTCTGAGTTGGTGAGTTTGAATCTCATTACTTATCAAATTTTGATGTGTATCACCAAACCATTTTATCTCGTCAATCAACACAGGATGCGCGTGAAAAGTGTGGCAATGTCTGTACACAAGATAGGCAATGTGTAGGCATTGATTCGTCAGGGAAAAGGGAAAAATGCCTTGCCGTTTTTCCAAATTTCTGCGGTTCTATCTATGATCGAATCTATCCTAACCCAAGGAAGAGTCGAGTGATTAACCGATGTGGGAAGACTGAGATTTGGGCCCGTACCTTCTGTGGATTACCATGCACAAACAATACTCAATGCACTGGCACTGATGAGACTTGTCTTAAGGTGTTTAATAACTATTGTGGTTCGACGTATATCCAAGTTGATGAGAATTATGTACGTCCAACGCGCAGACCCACTGCACGTCCCACTCGAAAGCCAACATTTTTACCAACATCTGAGCCTACTCGATCACCCACCAACACTCCAACTAAAAAAGCACCTAAAACTAAGGCTCCTACGAATGCCCCTTCAAATGCTCCGACATTCAGCCCTACAAATGCTCCGACAACTCGCAGTCCTACAAATGCTCCAACAACGCTCAGTCCCACAAATGCTCCTACAAATGCTCCCACATCCAGCCCTACGAATGCTCCTACATTCGGCCCTACTTTTAAGCCGACGAATGCGCCTACATTTCATCCTACCAATGCTCCTACAACTCGCAGTCCCACGATATCCTGTCAGTCTAGAACTTTTACCTCCGGACCTATAAATCATCAAGTACCAGATAACTCACCAGCTGGAACATCACATTCTATTATTGTTAATTTGCCACCAGCGAGTACTATCTCCAATATGCGAGTAACTATTAATTTATCTCATACTTATATGGGTGACATTGGCATTAACTTGAAAGCTCCCAATGATAAAGTGCTGAATCTTTTTAATCTACACGGAGGAAGTGGAGACAATATGGTGAATACGGTTATCAGCTCTCAGGGTACAAATGCATTGAGCAATGCTCCCTTTACTGGTACCTTCAGGGCCGCAGGTAGTTTGAACGTTGGACCTACTGGATACAAATCCAATGCTGCTACCTTTGCTGACCTATATTCTGTTCCTTCAGGCACTTGGATACTTTTCTTGCGTGATACTGTCTCTGTTGATGTGGGGCGTTTAACTAGATGGGATATTACATTTGACAGTTGTTAGAGATTTGTCTTGTGTGTTTAGTGAAAGCGTTGTCCTGTGACTGTCAAGCTTATTTGGCTGTAAAGATTCTGTTTAGATAAATATAGTAATTTGAAGTTGTAAAGATTTGAAGGATATCATTTACTCTTAGACCTTAGGTTGTGTAAAGGCTAATATGACATGGTGATACCGAGGTGGAAACAATATGTATAGTTTAAATGCTCCTCAGGAATACTTTACATAAGGACAACAAATTAGCAAGCACCTTCCTCTTGAATTAGTTGCTCACTCCTTGTTACCCTTGGTAAATTGTTTTGTGTTGCACTTATGCTATTCAATAAAATATTCTATTGAAGTTACTTTGGACAGGCATTATTTCAATTGGCTCAAGACAGCCAATATTTCTAAGTACATGATATGACTTATTTTCTTTTTTCAACGCATTGCTGCTGATGTTTGTCATTACTGAATTCCACAAAGACAACATATCTTGGTTTTTTATCCCCCACAAGGAAATATTCGACTGTGGTGCATTCTTTCATTTGTCTACCCCAATCAATTGTGACTGTCTGTGATAATGCTCAATAAAAGATTTCTCGGAAGTACGTTCACCACTCACATTTAAAAATTGACCCATACGATATGCCACCTCAATTATGGTTGCTTCATGTTGATACCCAACACACCAGATTACATCTCCAAATCTATAACGATATAATCCAGTTAGGTTGGCAATTAGGCCCGTTCTGTCACAAGATTTTCGAGGTACGAATGGAAGTACGAATGCTATCTAGTACGTAAAATGAGGCAAAAATTACGTACCTGGGCATTTACGAATTGGAGGTACGAGCGACCCGCCCCAAAACACTCCACCATGGCGGCCGGGGGCGGAGGGGATATCGTCGCGAATAATCGTACTGAAGCGGCGTCCAGTGGCTCGAATTGAAGCCAAGAGCAT
>Ga0247843_1005293_pt1 | contig 18110 bp, 10 predicted proteins | sample LaCruzMarch2017__FD_192420 | JGI IMG/M metagenome (GOLD analysis project Ga0247843, IMG submission 192420) | Freshwater microbial communities from meromictic Lake La Cruz, Castile-La Mancha, Spain - LaCruzMarch2017_8m | ecosystem: Environmental > Aquatic > Freshwater > Lake | place: Spain...
AAGGTATGCTAGGTCCCAAACAACTTAATATAGATTTGAATACAAAAAGCAATGTGGCTGAAAGTATTAAATTACAGATTAAAGTCCACAAACCATGTAGGATTAAAGAATAATATATATTCTATACCAATATAATATTTATATAGTGTAATATCTATTATATGACAACAAAAATTGTAGATATATCAGATGAAGTATATCGTGAGCTTGGTGAGCCTGATGATATTAGTATTGCTAGCGTAGCTTTTTGGCTAAGAACAAATATTGGCTCTTTGAATGTTTTGATTAACAAGGACTATTCTATTAATCAATCTACTCTTGAGATAGAGTCTAGCGATAATAATTTCACCATAAATGAAAAAAGCATTTTTAAGAAATTATATGTTATACATTACTATGATCGTCAACTAAGAAAAACTCTTGTTAGCGTCTCTCTTGATAGCGTTGTAAGCATTTCTGATGAAGGAAGCTCGGTTACTAAAGTTAATAAAAATGAATTAAGTAAAACTTTTGCTGGAATCAAAAAGCAAGAAATGGCAGAACTTAAAGAATTACTTAATAGCTACGATCTTAATGCAATCGCTCCTCTTCAAGTTGCTGGAGATGATTCTATTCCTGGATTATCAACCGAAGGAGATCAATCTGTTAATATTTACAATAGGGCAAGATAATGGCTAGCCTTCTTTCAGATATAGAGATCTTTAATGCGACTGGAGTAATGGGAGATCTTTTTGATACTTTTTCTAGACCGATCTTAGTATATAAAGAGCCAAAAAAAATTATAAATCAAGTATCAACAAATAGTTTGCCAGGTTATGGCGAAGCAGCAATCAAAACTAACGTTACTTATATCCCTGTTAGCGGAGTTTTTGAAGCAAAAGTAAAATATAATCCTAAACAAGATCTTGAATTATTACCAGAATTAAAAGGTCGAGTTAGTAAAGGAATTGTTAAGATTAGAGTGGAAAGACCTGCTAGAAATTTTATAGTTAACAATGGTAAAACAGAAAAAATCATGATAGATAACAAGCCTTACAATGTCGTAACAGACGACACAATGAAAAGATTTTTAACTTCAGAATATTTTATATTTTTCTTAGAGGCGGCTTCATAATGAAAATTAAATTAAATCAAAATAAAATCGCAGAGGCTTTGGCTAAAAACTCTAAAATGAATGCTCTAATTACTAAAAAAGTACATAGCATAGTAAAAGAATACGTGCATAATAGCCAAGATCAAATGATCAATGAATACGAGAATCATCCTGTTACTAAAGAAATTGAGAGTGGCCCAGATGCATCTAATCTTTCAAATACTTTAGGTGGAGTAGGAAATCTTTTTAGTTATATTGGTTTCGAAGAAGGCTCAAATCCAACAGAAATAGTAAAAAAAATATTAGAAGATTCAGTTGAAGTAAGCAATAAACCTCAAATATCCGCTACAGGAAAAAATTTAAAAATTAATTTTCCAGTATCTGCTCCAACAATACAAGAAATTGAGTCTATGACACCAATGCCATTTGAGGGAGGAAGAAGCTGGACAAGAGGAGTTGAAAAAGGAATCTCTGGTTTTAGTAATTATATATTTAGAAAATTTATTAAAAATAGCAGATCATCTACTGGTATTCAATCTGAATCACAAGTAAGATCTGGTAACTTTAAACCTTCTCCATACTTATCTTTAATATTAAAAAAGTTTTATTCTAAAATTAACGCTAAAATCAATATATGAAACCTCAATTTGAAAACATCTTAATGAGCAGTATGACTCTTTGGTTTGATAATACTTTACTAAAAAAAGGAGAAGCATTCTCTAATCATAATAGTCTTTTTTATCCTATCACAAATATATATAATGGATATTATAGTTATGGTGCTCCATTTAGGAATCTTATAAGAGATGAAGCTATAACTGGTTCAAATATCATAAGTGGAGTTTATTTAAATAATACTTTTATCACAACTGGTCAGAGTGGTCTTGTGGCAATTAACGCAGATCAAGGTCAATTATATTTTAATATCGACCAATCCGCTAATACGATAAGTGGTAATTATGCTGTTAAAGATTATGGTATATATTTGACCAATGAAAATGAAGAAAAGATACTATTTGAAACAAAATTCAATTTAAATCCAAAAACAACAGAGAATCCAACTGGATTACCTATTAATGCTCAAACTTATCCAGCTATATATCTTAAAAATAATGGTGGCAATAATGAGCCTTTGGCTTTTGGTGGCTTAGATAGCACAAATATAAATGTAAGAGCTATAGTAATATCAGACTCTATGTTTAGTATGGATGCTCTTACTAGCATATTCAAAGATGTAGTTAGAACCTATATTCCTCTGGTTCAACCAAATGAAATGCCATTTAATAGCTTGAATGGTTTAAATAAAAAATATAACTATGATACTTTAGTATCTGGTAAAGCTGGTTCTTCTAATAGTGTTTACATTAAAAATATATATGTTAGTAAAAATGTTACTAATAGAGGTCAATATCAAGACTTAAATCCAGATGCAATATCTGCTTTTATTGATTTTGAATTAGAAGCATATAGAAATCCAAGAGTTTAATAAAAATTAAAGGTAATATGCATAAATTTGAGTGTAATAACAATTAATATAGGAGAATTTTAATATGGCAAGAAATAGAATTATTTATCAATCAGAAGCTCTTTACGCAGGACCCAGTCCAGCAACAGGAGATCATTTTAGCGGAGGAAATATAGGAAACAATTCAGTTAATCAACTACAAAGAGTCCAAAGCGCAAATTACAGTTTCAATATCGCTCGTCAAGATGTTAATCAATTTGGTGAATTAGCAGCGATTGATAGAGTTATATTAGAATCCCCAACAGTTTCTCTTGATTTTAGTTATCTCTTAAACAGCTTAGGCAATGAAGAGCTAATAGGCTTTTCTCCACTTGATACCGATCAAGTAAGTTGTATTTCTGGAATTTTAAATAAAACCACTGATGAAAGAAATTATTTCATTAGAACAGTAGCAGAAGGAAATGATGCCCTTGGAGTTGGTACTGGCGCAGCTAACCAAAATGTTATTGGAATTGGAAACGGATTTGTTACGTCTTATTCAACAGAAGGCTCTGTTGGTGCTTTTCCAACAGTAACAGTAAATGTTGAAGCATTAAATATGGCTTTTGACGCAGGAGTTACTGGTAATCATATTCCAGCTGTTCTACCAGCTGACGGAAGCAAGATCACAGGTAAACTATATGCACTAAACTCAGTTGTAACTTCTCAAGCAGCCACAGGAGTTAGCGCTCTTCGTCCAGGAGACATCACAGTTGATCTTAGTGCTTACGGCGAAGGTGGAGTAACTATTAATGATGCTAAAATTCAAAGCTATACTTTGAGCTTTGATCTTGCTCGTGACCCATTACAAAAGTTAGGTAGCAAATTTGCATTCGCAAGAGAAATTACATTTCCAGTCACAGTAAGTATGAGCGTACAAGCTTTGCTAGGTGATCTTACTACTGGCAATTTGGCAGACATAGTTACAAATGATAAGAATTATGATATTAGCGTAGCTCTTAAACATCCAACAACTAGCGCTATTCAAGCCAAGTACTTCTTAAAACGTGCCAAACTTGATAGTCAAGAATTTAGTAGTTCTATCGGTGACAACAAGTCTGTGACACTAAACTTCTCCACTCAAATTGGTGGTCCAAACCAAAATGATCGTGGGTTATTTATGAGCGGTATTAAAGACTAATATAAATTAAATTAATATAAATGCCCCGTTGAGTTAGTTCTCAGCGGGGTATTTTTTTGGTGTAATATACTGTAGGCAAAAGGTAAAAGGTAAAACTATGGAAAAAAGCGATCCTAGAATCAAGGAATACATCGTATTTCAGCTCAGAAGAAAAATAACCAATTTATACAAACAATTTTTATTTATTCTTGAAGATGCTCATAATTCAAAGTATAATACCAATGATGAAACTTATCAAAAATATCGTAAAAGAGTCCTGGACAACGGTAACGATACTATCAGAGAAGTTGAAGAGGACTTGTCTAAATTTGATTTTGATTTAAAAAAATGAAAAAGATTCATTTCAAATATTCTGAAGAAGATATTATAAAAGGTAATTTAGCCTTACAAACGATCCAAAGGTCGTTAAGAAGTTATGGAGTTTTAAAACCTACTTTTGAAGTAGTCACAAGTCAAAACTTTTTAAAGAATGCCTATGATAATTGGACTGAAGAAAAGCGTAAAAACTTTATTAATTTGCTAGGAGGCAGAGTTCAGTTTAAAAAAATCAAACATTACATAGAATCAATCGAAAGAAAACAAACATATGAAAAAACTATTTGAATTTAACGTACCAAAAGAAGTAGAGATTGAAGAGATTGAAACTTCTAAAAATGAAAAAGGCGAAGAGATAAAAATCACTAAAAAGAATAAAACAAAAGAACAAGTTAAAGTATTTATTCGCAAACCAACTCGCGCACTTTTTGATGAAGCTGAACTTTTTTATGGAGTTAGATTATCAGAAGGCATCAAAGCAGGTTTATTAACTCGCGCCCTTCTTGCTAAAAGGTTTACAAATGATGGCGGGGTTTTAAGTGAAGAGGAAAAGAATGTATATGCGACTCTTTATGTTGCTCTTTTTGAAAAACAAAATGAGTTTCAAAAGTTAAGTATAAAAGATGAGTCTGAAAGAACAGAAACAGAAAAAGTTAGATACAAAAAAATCATTACAGAACTTACTCAATTAAGAACTGAAATTCAAGATTTTGAAACTGCTCAAGCAAGTCTTTTTGATCAAACCGCAGAAAATCGCGCAAGAAATAAAACTATTCTTTGGTGGGTCTTGCAACTAGGATATTATATCAATGATAAAGGTGAAGAATTACCTTTCTTTGGCCAAGGAGAATTCGAAGGTAAATTAAGAGTTTATGATACAATAGAAGAGACTGGTTCTGAATTTGAGAATTTAGTTTGCCGTAAATTAGCTTACTTTGTGAGCTTCTGGTATGTTGGTCGTGCAGCTTCTCAAGAAGACTTTGAGAGACTTGCATCTTTATCCTCTGAAACATCTGCGATAGAGGAAGCTGTTCAAAAAGAAGAAACCAAAGAAGAAGTTAAAAAATCAGATTCATAATGAATGATTCAAAGCAACTTAAAGATTCTATTTTCTGAAATCATAAAAGGATATTCTAAAAAGAATATCGATGGTTTTGGTAATTTATTCTTTAAGCACATTAACAATCAAGATTCTGCTGATATAGATATATACAACGAACAGTTTTTCCAAAAAGCTAAACAAATGGGTTTGCCAACAGAGCAAGACCAAGAAGAGTATCTTATAAAAGAAGAGCTCTGGGAAAAATCGAAAGACAAAAGGATAAAAGAATTAGAAAATTTTATAACAACTTTGAAAAGCACAAAAAGTAAATTATTTCTTAAAGCTCAGATCGATCAGGTAAGCGGCGAAATAGAAAAGAATGAATTAGAATTAAAAACATTAAAATTTGAGAAAAAAGATCTCATAGGATTTACCGCAGAAGATTATACATCTAAAAAAATTAATGAATATTACATGTATGTTTCTTTATTTAAAGACGAATTTTGTAAAGAAAGATTCTTCAAAGAAGCAGATTATGAAGATCTAGATAATAAGCAGATTATGGTTTTAATTCATAATTATAATGAAGTTAATAATAAATTTAATGCTAATAATTTAAAGAAGATAAGTCTTGCAGGATATTTCTCTAATATATTTTACTTATGTCAAGATGATCCTTATATATTCTATGGTAAACCTCTTGTAGAATTAAGCTTTTATCAAATTGAGCTATTTAGTTATGGTAGATATTTTAAGGGTATATTCACTAATTCTAAGACAAGGCCACCAGAATACATTATGACTGATCCAGAGAAGCTTATTGAATGGTATGAAGGTTCTAAAAACGTTGAAGAGGTTATGAACAGAAATAGTAAAGTAGCTCAAAAAGATAATGTGGCTACATCTGTGGTTGGTGCCACTTCTGAAGATATGAAGAGATTAGGCCTTAAAAAAGACAATGAAACAGCAGAAATCGATCTTAATAAGGAAGCAGCTAAAAAGGGTGGCAAACTAGATATGCAAGATCTTATTAAATTGCATGGATTATAAGAGAAAATATATTATAGCTGTAAATTGAATCTTTTTCTAATAAATGTGTAATTTATGGTAGGAAAAAGGCATTATGGCTGGAAATATAGGAGATCTACAAGTAAATTTATCAGCAAGTACGTCCCAAATGGAAAGGGATGTATCTGCTGCTTTAAAACGATTAGAGAGTAAAGGCTTTAATTTCGGTGGTGGAATTAATTCTAAAGCATTTACTCAACCACTTGGCAGAATCACTGGCGCATCAAATGAATTTCAAAAGTCTTTAGACGCATCTAATGCTCGTGTTATTGCGTTCGGTGCTTCAGCAGGAGCAATATATACAGTACAAAGAGCTTTTACATCATTAATAAGTAGCACAATAGATGTTCAAAAATCTTTAACAGATATTAATGTTATATTAGGAGCAAGTCAAAAAACTCTTGGCCAATTTGGTGATCAATTATTTGAGATAGCAAAAAATAGTGGTCAAGCATTTTCAACAGTCGCAACTGCTGCTGGAGAATTAGCTCGTCAAGGTTTGTCAGTAGAACAAACTTTAAAACGCACAAGCGATGCTCTTATTCTTGCTCGTCTGTCTGGTTTAGATGCAGCTTCAAGTGTTGAAGCTCTTACAGCTTCAATTAATTCTTTTAATACTTCTGCTTTAGATTCAACTCAAATTGTTAATAAGTTAGCTAGTGTTGATGCCGCTTTTGCAGTAAGTTCAGGAGATCTTGCCGAAGCTCTTAAACGAGTTGGTAGTTCTGCTCAAGATGTTGGAGTTACTTTTGATGAATTATTAGCTATTGTTGCTAGCGTTAATCAAACTACTGCGCGAGGTGGAGCAGTAATCGGTAACTCCTTAAAGACTATTTTTACAAGAGTCCAAAGAACAGAAGTATTAGATCAGTTACAATCTCTTGGAGTCGCTGTAAGAGATCTTAATGGCAACACTGCTCCTGCAATACAGATTTTAACTGGATTAGCTACAAAATTTGATGAACTAGGAACTGCACAAAAAGCTTCTATAGCGGAATTAGTTGGTGGTGTGTTTCAAATTAATATTTTAAAAGCAGCATTAGGAGATTTAAGCAAAGAGTATTCTGTTTATGGAAATGCACTTAAAATTTCTCAAGGTGCAACGGATGAAGCTATTCGAAGAAATGAAGATTTAAATAAAACTCTATCTGCTATTTTAAATAAAACTGTTGCAAATTTAACAAGAGTCGGAAGTGATATTGGATCATTAAGTTTTGCTCCAGCTATAGAGAAAGTTTTAGGTGGAATTAATACTGCATTAGAATCTTTTGATGTTAAAGGAGATGGTATCGGAAGCAAAATAGGAAAAGGAATTTTTGAAGGAATTGGAAGTTTTGTATCTGGTCCAGGATTAGCTCTATTAATTGGAGTATTTATTAAGTTGTTTGGTAATCTTGCTAAGTTTACAACAGATGCAGCTAGAACAGTTTTAGGTTTAAATAAAGAGTCTCAAGCTCAAGCTCAAATTCAGGAAAGAATAAATTCTATCTTATCTCAAAATCCCCAGTTGATTCAAAATATTTTGAATAAACAAGTTTCACTTCTACAAGTCGAAAAAGATATATTAACTGTAATTCAATCTCAATCTCAAGCTCGTCAACAGTCTAGCGCTATTGCTTCTACTTTAACAAGAGGATTAATGAGCAGAGGAGTCAGCGCTGATAAAGGAATAATTACAACAACACCAAGAACAAAGAGTCAAGGATTTATTCCTAATTTTAACGCTAATCAAGAAATTATGGGTGCCATTTCTGGTGGATATATGCCAGGCCAAGTTCGTTCTATGAATATTCCAAATTATGGAAGAGTAACTTACAATGATGCAGAAACTGTAAAAGAATTTTCTGGATTATCTCAACCTGGAATTATGCCTCCAGCAAGTAGTGAAGCAGGAAAAGCTTATAAACAAAAGTTTAAAGATAAATATGGTATTAATCCTTATGCTAGTAGTGGATTTGTTCCTAATTTTGGAGCACAAACTAAACAAATATATCCTTATGCTGCTGTAAAATCAACGGATCGAAAAGCTCTATCTAAACAGTTTAAAGCTGGAGAAGAGGCGGATGCTTCGAAAGGGTATGAAAAAGCTACAGAAAAAGGAAACATTGTAAATAGTAGATCTATAGATAGATATGGATATATATATCCGTCTTTTAGTCAAAGTTCTCCAGGTAGAGCCGTTGGAACTTCAGGTGGAAATAAATATGGATTTACAACTTATCCATTTCCTGGAGGTAATTTTGATATAAATGAAAATTTATACGAGACTGTTCGTCAAAATTTAATAAATACATCTTCAGATTATTTTAAACAATTAATTACTCAACCAAAAATTGTAGATACAACAAGATTTAAAACTAATATTTCTTCTAATTTAAGTAGGAGCGCTATTGAAAGCAGTTTAGGTCAAGTTTTTGAAGCTGGAATAAAATCCTCGATTAGTTCTTTATCTTTGAGTGAAATAGCTAATTTTGATTTAAATAAATCTGAATTATCTGATATTCAACAAAAATTTAAATTACCTTATGGTGGATTTGGAAATACTTATTTAGCAGACTTAAAGAATTCTCTTTCTGAGGGAAATTTAAATAGTATGGCAGGAAAAATTTCAACAGCTTCTGGCGAAAAATTTTCTGGACAAGATACGATAAGAGCTAAAAAAACTCAATCTAGGCTTCAAAAAGATTTTACTAAACAAGGATATGAAAAACTTTCTGGTGCAGAAGCTGCATTTGTAAGATCAGGTAAATTTAAAAATCAAGGATTTATTCCAAACTTTTCTCCATTAGACAGAGCATTAAATACTGAAGAAAAGATGGGTGGAAGAGGAGTATTAGATTTTAAACCTGGACTTGGATTGTATGTTCGAGATGGCAAAACTCAACCAAACTTTGCAGCAGTAATGAGAGATCATCCAGAAGGAATTGCTAATGCAACTCAAAATTCTAAAAAGATGCAAGGCATGATGTCTACTGGATTTATTCCTAATTTCGCAGGTTTCGATCCAATGAGTTTATTTTTTATATTACAAAGTATGGGATCTGGTGGAGCTCAAGGCAAATCAAATCTTTTAGCAGAAGAACAAAAATTAGGATCTATTTTAAATCAAAGAGGCTTGGTAGAATCCCAACTATTAGAGCTTGGTAAAAAGACAAAGAAAAACGCAGCAAAGTATGCAGATTTAGAAGCTAAAAAAGCTAATTTAAATCTAGAAGAAATTTCTCAAAGAAAAAATGTTCAATCTCAAACTCCAATATTTGCAAGAAAAGGAGGAAGTTTTGTTGGTGGAGTTGGTGGAGTTGCAGGTAGATTTGGCAGTAGATATGGTAGTGGTCTTGCTTTAGCTGCTCCATTATTAGCAGGCACAGCCGCTCAATTTGTTGGAGATGATGTTTCAAGAGGAGGCCGAAGCGCTAAAGCTGCTGTATCTGGACTTGGTACAACAGCCTCTTTTGCTGGATTAGGATTTGCTGTTGGTGGACCAATGGGCGCAGCTGTTGGAGGTGGAATTGGTGGAATTATGGCTGGATATAACGCTATAAAAGAATTTAACGACGTAATGCCAGAATTAAAAGCTAGAGCAGAGCAAGCTCAAGAAAAGTTAAGTGGTGTATCATCATCAACTCAAATGTTAAATGTTTCTTTAGATACTTTATCTAGTGCTCAAATGAACTCTGGTTTAAGCGCAGAACAATCAGTAAGATTACAAGATAAAGCTACTACAGATTTTGCATCAAGTTTATCTAAATTAGATTCTGTGTTGCCTGGAGCAGCAGATGAGATAACAAATCTTTACAAAAAAGTTGGAGATACAACAGAGCTAAGAATGAAAATTGCTGAGTTTCAAGCTCAAGCTCAAAAAGAAGCTCAAATTTCTATATCTGCTGCAAGTTTAACCAGCAAAGGTAAAGAAGCAACTAATTTATCCGAAAGCTTTTTAGATTCAATTTTTGGGCCTCTAAAGGGTTTAGATACTCGTGTCAAAAATCTTAAACCTAGTGAAAAAAGAGCATTTGATGATTCGATAAGAAGTGGTTCTGGAGATTTACGAACTATGTTCGGTAGTTTTGGAACTAAAGCAGGTCAAAGTTTTACGAGCTCAGAAAGTCAAAAAATGCTTGATAGTATTAAAGCTACAGGAAATTTATCTGGAATAGAAAGTATTGTAAAAAGTTTTGCAGCACTTGATGCTGATGCTAAATATGCTTCAGAGATATTAACAGGAATTGACCTTGAAGTACTAAAAAAGTTATTTGAGGAAGTGATCATAGTCCAAAAAAGAGCAGAATCTATAGCTGAACAAATTCAGCAACAACAATTAGAAATCAAGACTGGAATGAGGCCAATTAGAACTATTCAAGAGCTTCAACAACAATTTGCTAACCCAGGCGGCATAAGCGAAGAAGCTTTAAAAAATATAAATTATAGTTCTGCTGGAGGAATAGAAGAGTCTTTAATGCAAGGTAAAGTGCAAGGCTTTGCACAGCAAGTTGGTACAGGACTTACGGATTTAAGCACAACTCTAGGATTTACAAATGATAGAGTTAAATATTTAGCTGAATATACTCAAACTGCTGCAGATATACAAAAAGATTATAATAATGGAATAATAACAACTACTCAAGCTTTTGAAAGACTAAAAATAAAAGCAGATGAAATCAAATTCAAAAAAGATGCACCATTCATGTTTTCAGGTGAAAGAGCATCTGCTCGTCAAGGAATTTTAGAAGGAAACTTAAAGCAAGGAAACTTAGCGGAAGGATTTAATCCATTAGTATCTTTCTTTGATAGATTTGGTGATAATGCTGCTACAACTTTAGATAAAATAAATAAATCTTTTGGTAATCTCGCAGAGAATATGCAAACAGGATTTGAAGATGCATTTGGAGCTTTTCTTGATGGCACAAAATCCGCAGACGATGCATTTAAAGACATGATGTTAAGCATATCTCAACAAATTATTAAAGAACAATTTAGTATTGGAATGAGAGGATTAATAGGAGGAGTAACTGGTGGAGGTGGATTTAATGAAAGTGGTGGAGGTGGAATATTAGGAAGCTTATTAGGAGGATTAGGAGGATTATTTGGAGGAAAAGCTAAAGGTGGGTTAATTCGTAGATATGCATCTGGCGGTTATGTAGATGGTGGTAGCGGAGTCAGAGATGATGTTCCTGCAATGCTAACAGATGGAGAATATGTATTAAGAAAAAGTGCTGTTAATAAATATGGAATTGATAGTTTAAATATGTTAAATAACGGTGGAAGAGTCAAAGGATATGCTGCTGGAGGAGGAGTTAGTTCTATGCTATCTAATAGTTACGATTTCTTTGGCACAAAAGGAGAAAAATTAACTCAAAATTATACAGATGAAGCTTTTAAAACCACAGTAAATGCTCCTAGCGAATTAGCTAACGTACCAAATCTTACTGGCAAATTTAATATAAATGATTTTTTAAGCAGTAGATCTATCACAGATGAAAATAACCCTATGAATGCTTTAAGAAATCAAAGATTTCTTGGAATGCAACAATATCAAGAGCAAGCTTCTAATTTTAAAACAGGTTACAATGATCAATATGCTCAAGTAGAAGAGCAGAGAAGACAAGCTCAAAAAGCGGCAGATGAAGAAAATAGCAGGCGAATGTCCGCTTACAATAGTCAAAGATCTCAGATGATAATTGGTGGACTAACCAGCGCAGCATTAAGTGCTTTCTCAAGTTTCTCTTCTGCTGGAAGCCTTGGAGGTCCATTGAAAAGCTTTTTCGGTGGAGGTGGAGGTGGCGGAGGTGGAGGTATTGGAGGATCACTGTTGTCAAGTGTTCAAAGCATATTTGGTAATGTAAGTGGAAATCGTTCATCTAATAGCTCTATGTCTACTACGTTTGGAAGATCTCCTGGAGAAGCAGCAGAATTTAGTAAACAATTAAAAGAAAATATTGAAAGAGGTCAGTTTTCTGGTTATGGAGATCCGTTCTCAAAACAAAAAGCTCAACTATTTCCTCAATTTGGTGGGCAAAATAACTTCGGTGGTGGATATGGTGGCACAAACTATGGTCAGCCAAGTTCTAGTTTTGAAGGTTTTCAATATGGAGTAGGTTTAGGAGCTCCTGCAGGATTTCAAACTAGATCTCAAACAAAACAAGATTATCTAATGAATTTTGCTTCTCCAATTTCTCCAATCGCTCCTGGTAGAGGTAATCTTGTTTATGATTTCTTAAATCAAAACTCTAATCCATTTGGATATGCAAAAGGTGGAAAAGTAAAAAGAGTTCAAAATTTTGAGGGAGGTGGATACGTACAAGTAGAGTTTGATAAAAGCGCTGGCCAAGGAAAAATGCTGCAAGGATCAATGAATTTTTATGATGAAAATGATAAATTAGTAAAATCTTTTCCAGTGAATAGTGGTGCTGGCTCACTTTATCCATCGCCTGAAGGAGACTTTAGTTTAAGCAATTTAAGAACAAGAAATCAAAACGAAACAAAAGGAGCATATTATAGTGGCGGTATTGGATTTAGCATGGACGTTAAGAACAAAGAGAATTATAATAAAGAAGCTTTATTAAGAACAGATTCAGAAGGCAAGCTTTTGCTTGCAAACTATATACCTGAAATGCGTGATACGAATAAAGACGGAACAGTTTCTAACAAAGAAACATTCAATCAATGGAAAACTGCGGTAGAAAATAATGACTTTATGTTTGATACGCGAAAAAAAATGTTTAGAACAGAAATAAGACTACATCCAGATGGAGGCGCAAAAGGATCAGCAGGATGTATTGTTGGAGCTTGTCCAGAAGATCAACAAGAAATATATAAAATGTTACAAACAGGAAATTATAAAAATATTGGAGTTCGATATGGTCAAAGCGTTTTAAATAAACTTGAAGAAAATGGCGTTATTGCTCAAGCAGAACCTGCAGGACTTAGATCATTCTCTGAAAAAACAATGCTCGCCGAAAATGCACAACCAAAGGTCAATGCAATTATAGCTAGTAAAAATACTCCTGCTGTGATGGGTGGAGTTGGATTGCCATCAAAAAGTTCTATACCAGATATTAATAGAAATCAATCAACATTCTCTAAAGAAGCAGGAAAAGGTATATTGGCTGGAGGAGTTGGAGCATATGGTCTTAAAAAAATAATTGATAGTAAATTAGGACAAGAAGGCTTAATGTCTACTTTAAGATCTGCTTATGGTGGAGCATTTAAATCTTCTTTATTACCATCGCGAAATTATGGTTCAAATTTCGTAAAACCTGCAACTGCAAGAGATAAAATGTTTTTGCCCTTAAATACTCCACCTACAATAATGCCTAAACAATTAATAGCTCCAAATGAAATGGCTGACATTTTAAAATATGCAAAAAGTCCAGCTATGGGTCCTGCTGGAAAATTTGCAAAAGTAATGCCTAAAGAGTTAGTTGCTGGTAGTGAAGCTGCTAATATTTTGAAATACGCACAGAGTGGAGCATTAAAACCTTCATTATTAAGTAGATCTTTAAGTAGTCTAAAAGGTTTTGGCGCAGGAATACTTAAAGGTGCTGCCTTTGCTCCAGCAACAGAATTTTTAACTCCTCCTTCATTAGGACCAACAAAAGGAACAATTCCATATGAAATAGAAATGGGATATAGAAATTTATCTGGTCAATTAACGCCATTAGGAGAAAGAGTTTTAGGAGCAGATAATCCAAGGGTAAGTTCTCAAGCAGTACAATCAATAAATCAACAAGATTTCTTAGAAATGAATAAACAATCTCCAGAACAAATCCTACCATTCTTCCAAAATTTAGCAGATATGGCTTCTGAAAATAAACAAAGCCTTTATCAAAGTGTTGGTAGTCTTTATGATATGAAAAATAAAGGTGATTATGGTAAATTAAGTTCTAAATTCTCTTCGTTTTATGGCAATAATTCAAAGAATAGATACTCTTCATTTGGAGAAAAAGGTTTCAATAATTATCTAAAATATATTGGCGCAAGTCCATATTCAACAATGTCTTCTTTAAACTCATTTAAATTCCCAATGACACCTAATACATATAGTCCATTTGCATTTGGCAGTCAAAACTTTGGCGGATTTGGCGGATCAGGGTATCAATCTGGATTTAGTTCCACAGGAAATGCATTTAGTAATTATTTCTCAACAGGAAGCAGACTAGGCATCACTCCAAGTTGGGCTAGCCGAGCAAATGGAGGAATGATATACGGTGGAACTTCAGCAAAAGATGATGTTCCAGCAATGCTTATGGGTGGTGAATATGTTATTAAAAAAGACGTAGTAGACAGAATGGGTTCACCATTTTTTAATCGTTTAAATAGAGGACAAGTTCAAGGATTTGCAGAAGGTGGTCCAGTAGGCACAGGATTACCTTCTGTTGGAGGAGGAGCAAATACTCAACAAGACAATTCTAGAGGTCAATTTGTAGAATCTATGACAAGATTAGTAAAATCCTTAGAACAATTAAATAAAGGAATAGAAGAACAGAATAGAGAATCTAAAGACAAGTCAGAAACAGGATCAAGTAGTTCTGAATCATCCACAGGAGTAACAAATAATATTAATATTAATGTAAATGTAGATCAAAATGGTAAGACAACAGATTCTACAAAAGAAGAAGATCAAAGCGGAGGATCTAAAGAAGAAAATAATCAGGAAAAGTTTAAGAAAACAATGGAAAAGTCAAGAGTACTCGCTGAATTATTAAGACAACAAGTATTAAAAACTATAGTAGAAGAACAACGACCAGGAGGAGTATTGTACGGAGGATCTAAAGGTCGAGATATGGGTCGCTAAAGTTTTAGGTTGGCTCTTGGTTTGAAAAAGAGAATACTTGAGATAATACGTCTCCGCTTCTATCAATTAAAAGAATTTTAACAGCAAAAGTCTCTCCATTTTTAATCCAAGACTCATAATCTTTTCTTATTTTATTAAACAATTGAGGGCCTCTTTTAGAAAATGAAAAATTTGGAATATCTAAATGAATTGAATAATTTTTAACAACATCTTCAAAAACATAGCTATCAATTAAATCTGAACCAGTCCATGATATATTGTTAATATTATCTGGTTTTTTCATATATATAAGAATTTTATTCAAAGCCACATTATGTTCTGCATAACATATAATACCAAAATACAAAGTACTATCTGATATGGTTGGTTTTTGATATTTTAATGCATGAGTAGATGTGCTGTAACTTAAAGCTTTGTATCTGTAAGATAAAGAACCAAGAACATTATTAGTTGTTTCTAGTATTCTACCAACAGGATAATTATTCCCAATTTGATTTACGGCAAAACTTGATAAAACATGAAATTGATTAAACGGCGCTCTTAATCTAATTGGATCTGATTCTCTAACGCAACATCCTTTTATACAATCTGTGTCATTATTTAGTAATGTAAAATTACATTCTTTTAGTATGCTAAACTGATTATTGCTTGAATCAGTAGCTAAAAGATAAACATTACCAAAAAATGGCTTATCGGTTGGATCTTCAACTATTTTAAACTTAGTTGGATATACTAGAAATGATATCATTTTCTTAGAATCTATAATATTTTTTTGATCTATTTCGACTCGATCTAAGATAGGATCATTATCGACTCCACAAGATGACACAAATTTAGCTACAAAATAATGATAATTTATTCCGTCTATTTCTTTGATTCCTTTTTCTAAAATGACATCTGTACCAGATATTCCTTGTATTATAAAGTCTTCAGCATCTGGAATATCTAATATAAATTCTATAATAGCATATGCATCTTCTTTTTGTATTCCTGCACTAACAAACTTAACAGCTAAAATATTTTTGGCTTTAAAGAGATTTAAATCATAATTTACGCTTTTAAAATCAGGGGTATTTGGAGATTGTATATCGCCAATATTGCCTGGATCAAAAGCGCCAAGATAACTATCGCTTCCATTTATTCCTGTAGGGGGCATGTCTTCTGGAGTCAGAGCTTCTAATATTGTACTACTAGAATATTTATATGAATCTAAGCACCTGTATGTAGTTTTATATTTTAGTTGATTTGGAAATGAATTGTCTATTTGAGCATTTGCTAACGGAAAATAATTGTAAAATTCTGGTCCAGATGATACTCCGTCATATTCAAAATCTAGCATTCTTGCTCCACCTTTATCCAAGTAAGAATCTCTGTAGTTTTGGTCTGGCCAAGAAATGTAAGGAAAACTTTCTGGTGTGAAAAAGTAAACAACTCCTTGATAACTAGCGGCTATGGTAGAGGTATAATTTTTATTTTCTTTTATAAACTTATTTAAGGTAATATACTTATCTATGAGTTCTGTACGTCCAATATAATATAATAATGATTCTAATGTGTATCCTGATCTATTTAAATGGAGATTTAATGAATAAGCTTGCAAAGCGTTTAGATAGTAAATTTTTGCAGAAAATATACTATCTTTTAATAATTGACTATCTGGATTTAGATATGTTTTAATTTTATATTTAGTTTCATTTTGAGCATCTATCATCTCTACAGAGTAATTTTTTTGATAATTAACATCTATTTCATCTAGATTTCTTAAGAAAATGAATTCATCTGAATATGATTTATTCTGTTCATTGTTGATATTCTCTTGATACTTCTGGGGAATAATTATTACAGAATCTAATCCTATATTAATTGGAAGATCGCCTTTAATCTCAAATGTGATTTTATTGTCCTCTTCTCTTTTGTAGTTTTTAAACATTGCGACGACTTTATCTCTAGAAATTGAATTATGCTGGACTTTTGTTATTTTATATCCATTTTGATTAGTGTACCTTTCAAGGTCATTAATATTGTTTACATTTCCTCCAGCTGATGAGAAACCTTCTTCATCTATAACTTCTGTTGTAATGTAGTAAGATTTATAGTGCCCTGGTTCAGAAATAAGAAGATAATTTCTAGGTCTTTCACCAGTAGTCCCAGTTAGATTTAATAACTTTTGAGTAAAAGAACTTGACGTATCTGCTTCTGGATTGAATAAAATTAAATTTTGACTAGATTGTGCTTCAACATATTTTGTGTTTTTAATGCTAAAGCTTTCGTAATTACTAGCATAATCAAAAATAAAATATCTACTATTTTCAGAAGAAACCGAAGGATATGCAGTAGATGATTGGAGTTTGACATCTGGTAAAGCTATGCTATTCTCACTAAAGAAATTTGTTTGAATCGAAGTGCCTAAATATGAATTAGAGTAAATATCATTAGACGTATTTCTGAGCATTGTTTGATCATATAAAATACCACTATTATTCTCTAAGCTAGGAATTACTCTAGTATGAACTTTTACAGATTTATTTTTAAATGAATCAGCAAAATTTTTATAATTATACCCTTGATTATATATATAGTCTTGCTCTGCTAACGAAGAATAGTTTAATTGATACCCTAACAAAGCGTAAGGTTCTTTAATATTTGCAGTATTAGAATAGTCTGAGGCATACATTAGACCACTAGTATAATAATTACAATTTATAATGCTAATTTCTTTAATTAGTCTTTGAGTTGGTATAACACCAGTAAAGAGTACTCCAGATGATTCTATTCCAAAATTATTTCTAGGAAAAACTGTCAAATAATATAATCCAGTCCCATCAGGCACATAGTAAAAACACTGATCTATATCTGAGAAAGGCAATTGCTTTATCAAAAAATTATTGCTGTTGCTATTTGGTTCTATGCTATAAGTATAATCACTAAGATATATGTTATAGTATTCTATATTATCTACATTGTTTATAGGTTTTATTAATACTTTAAAACCTTTAGTATTTTTAGTAATATTAACAACGCTTACTTTGGCTGAGGGCAATAGAGTTGGATAAATAATTGGCGATGGGGTTGTTGTTGTAGTAGTAGTTGTGGTAGTTGGAGCTGGAGTTGTGGTAGTAGTTGTGGTAGTTGGAGCTGGAGTTGTGGTAGTAG
>Ga0247843_1005295_pt1 | contig 18106 bp, 10 predicted proteins | sample LaCruzMarch2017__FD_192420 | JGI IMG/M metagenome (GOLD analysis project Ga0247843, IMG submission 192420) | Freshwater microbial communities from meromictic Lake La Cruz, Castile-La Mancha, Spain - LaCruzMarch2017_8m | ecosystem: Environmental > Aquatic > Freshwater > Lake | place: Spain...
AGACGGGCGTTCATGGCACCCTTACCATGGTGAATCGGGTGGGGTTGTCTAGCCGAAACTGTAGAATCCCTAATCTTCAGGCTCCCTTCGCTAGCGGGCCAATCGCCCTGAGGGAAAACCGACGAAATACGGCATTTTGAGATGTTAACCGACACCATCAAATCCAAACGCCATCCGGTGGCCCATCCTCGAGTCGGACTGCGCTGCCGAGAGCTTGTGAAATTTTTCACAAGCCCGGTTTGAGTTTCCGCGGTGCTCTGCGAAGCTCCACCCATGGCAGCTACGAAACCGGGTGTGAGCCGCGTCCTGATCATCGGCGGAGGCTTCGCGGGCCTCGAATGCGCACGCACCCTGTCCGGCGATTCCCGCTTCGAGGTGACGCTGGTGGACCGCACCAACCACCACCTCTTCCAACCGCTGCTCTATCAGGTCGCCACCGCCTCGCTGGCAGCGCCCGACATCGCCCGCTCGATCCGCCAGATCCTGGCCGACGCGCCGAACGTGACAGTGCTGATGGACGAAATCACCGGCATCGATCCGGTGGCAAAGCATGCCAGCGGCAAGTCCGGGACGCGCTACGATTTCGACTACCTGCTGCTCGCGGCCGGCGCGCGGACCTCGTTTTTCGGCAAGGCGGAGTGGGAACAGCACACGCTCGGATTAAAATCACTCGCCGATGCCCAGGCGATCCGCCGCAATGTGCTGTCGAATCTCGAAAAGGCCGAGCTGACCACCGACGAGGCCGAGCGGGTGCGGCTGATGACGATCGCGATCGTCGGCGGTGGACCGACCGGCGTCGAACTTTCCGGCGCCTTCGCCGACCTGATCCACCGCTCGCTGCGCACGAATTTCCGGCGGATCGACACCTCGAAACTCCGTGTCGTGTTGATCGAAGGCTCGGCCCGGGTGCTCGAGGCCTTCGACGAAGACCAGAGCGAGTATGCCCGCCAGCGCTTGAAATCGCTGGGCGTGGAGGTGTGGACCGGGATGCGGGTCGATGAGGTCCGCGAAGGCGCGCTGCATTTCACCGACGGCACCCTGCTGGAAGCCCGGGCCATCATCTGGGCGGCCGGCGTCGAGGCCCAGCCGCTGGCCGCAATGCTCGGCGTGCCGCTGGCCGACCGCGGTGGCCGCCTGACCCCGCTGGCCGATCTTTCGCTGCCCGGGCTGCCGGACATCTTCGTGGCGGGCGACCTGGTGCGGATGAAGGATTGCGACGGCAAGCCGGTGCCCGGAGTGGCGCCCGCCGCCACCCAGATGGGGCACCACGTGGCGAAGCTGCTGAAGGAGGAAAAGCGGCTCGAAGGCACCCGCCACGCCGGCCGCAAGCACGACCTCCGCCCGCGTTTCCGTTATTTCGACAAGGGCATCATGGCGATCATCGGCAAGAACTTCGCCGTCGTCAAAGCGGGCAAGATGAAGCTCCATGGCCTGCTTGCCTGGTTCGCCTGGCTCTTCATCCACGTCGCCTTCCTGATCGGCTTCCGCAACCGTCTCGCGGTGCTCCTCGGCTGGGCCTTCGCCTATTTGAAAGACAACCCGCAAGCGCGGATCATCGTGCATCCGCAAGGCTCGCGGATCCGCTGACGCTTTCAGGGCCGCGATTCGCAACTTGAAAGTCCGCGCGATCGGGCACCTAGATCTCCCCAGCGATGAACGAATCGCGCCCCCGGTAGCGCTTCACCCGCACAAATCCCATGAGCTCGTCCAACCGCACCCTCACCATGGCCGGCGCGATCGCCGTCGCCATCGCCGGAGCCTTCTTTGCCGGTCGCATGACCGCCCCCGATGCCGCCGCTTCCGCGTCCAAGGCTGCCGAAGACGCCGCCCTGCCGCCCAAGCTCTCCAACCGTGCCGGAGGATCTGGCGGCGAGACCACGGGCTCGCCACGCCGCTTGGCCGACCGCTCGGCGACCAAGGAAAAGGCCAGCCGCGGAGATGAGGCCGTCGCCAAAATGGAGGAATTGATGCGGACGACCGATCCGATCGCGCGGACCCAAGCCTGGCTCAATTTCGTCAATTCCATCGACCCCTCGGAGTTCGAGTCCGTGGTCGCGTCCTTCCGCTCACTCGGCATGACCGAGTCCCGGATGACCGAATACGCCATGCTGCTCAGCGCGTGGGGCAAGAAAGACCCACTGCAGGCGCTCGCCTACGCCCAAGCCAATACCGGCAGCCGTTTCGCCCGCACTACCATCCTCAGCACTTGGTCCGCCTATGATCCGGCCGGCGCCATCCAGTGGGCCGAGCAAAATCACGAAGCCGAAGAAGGCGAGGGCAATCCCTGGATGATCGGCGTCATCCAAGGTCTCGCCGGCACCGACCCGGCGCGCGCTTCCCAGTTGCTCGCCGCCATGCCCTACTCTGAAGAACGCGGGGAAGCGCTCGGCGTCTTGCTCCCGACCATTCTCGCCCAGGGAAACGATGCCGCCAAAGCCTGGGCCGAGGGCATCACCGATGATGCCTTGAAACAGGGCGCGATCGCCCGTGTCGCCGAAGCCATGGCGGCAAAAGATCCGGCCGGCACCGCCGACTGGCTGACCCGCAATCCGGGCGAGGCCGCCGACCGCTCGATGGACAACGTGATTTCCGCCTGGATGGAAACCGACAAGAATAGCGCGGTCGCCTATTACCAAGGGCTACCCGCCGGGGACATCCGCTCCAATGCCCTGCGCGGCGTGGCGAACAGCATGGCGATGGAAGACCCGCGTGCCGCCGCGGATTTCCTCGATGCCCATGCGGCCGACGCCAACGATCGCGTTTACCAGCAGTTCATCTGGCACTCCTTCGGCGAAGCGCCGGACATCGCCGCCAGCTACATCGGCAAGATTTCCGACCCTCAGGAGCAGGAGCAAATGTACAGCCGAATGCTCGATGGCTGGCTACGCCGCGATTTCGACGCGGCTTCAACTTGGATCAGCGGCAACACCCTGCCCGAAAGCGTCTCCCAGCGCGTCCAATCCAAAATCCAGGAAATCCAGCAGCGCAAGCAGTAGGAGTTCGATGCTCCTCGCCATGAACGGCCAACTGCTCCTGCTCGGCGTCCGCGGTCCGGAAATCACTCCGGACGAAGCGGAGATGTTCCGCAAACTCCAGCCCGCCGGCTTCATCCTCTTTGGCCGGAATATCGTCTCTGCCGAGCAAACGCGCCGCCTCACCGATGATCTCCGGACCCTCACGCTCGACGAGCCGATCCTTGCGATCGACCAGGAAGGCGGCCGCGTCACCCGGACCAAGGACATCGCCCCTTCCCTGCCCTCGGCCAATGCCTTCGCCGCGAAAGACGACGCCCTGCTCTCCGCCCGCGGCGGCGTGCTGATCGGCGACCAACTCCGCCTGCTCGGCTTCAATCTGAACTTCGCCCCGGTGCTCGATCTCGACCACCACCCGGAACTCCAGAACTCCCTCCGCGGCCGCTGTTGGGGCCGCGATCCGCAGAAAGTCATCGACCACGCCGGCCAGTGGAACCGCTGGATGCGGAAACGCGGCATCGCCTCCTGCGCCAAGCACTTCCCGGCCTGCGGACGTGCCTTGTCCGATCCCCATTTCGACCTGCCGAGCAGTGACGCGACCCTCAGCGACCTGCTGAAGGAGGACATCATCCCCTACACCGCCTTGATGCCGGAGCTCGATGCCGTGATGCTCGCGCACGTCCTGTTCCCGGCCATCGACCCCGATCATCCGTCATCTCTTTCCAAGCGGATGATCACCGGCTTCCTCCGCGGCCAGCTCGGCTTCGACCATCACCTCGTCCTCACCGACGACCTCGACATGGGCGCCATCGCCGACCGCTATCCCGACAACACCGACGTGGTCGCCGCGATCGAAGCCGGCAACGACCTCGCGATGATCTGCCACCGCACCGAGCGCGCGGAAGACGCCGCCGCCCGTCTCGGCAGCCTCTCGCCCTTCCTCGTCGCCGACGCGGAAAAGCGCCTGAAGCGATTCCGCAAAAAGCTCCAGGCTCCCGTGAAATGGGACCCCGCGAAATGGGAAAAGCTCAGCGAGGAGATCGCCGAGCTCGCGGCGAAGGTCCCGGAAGCCGGAGCGACCCTGCCGAACTCGCCGGTGGCCGATTACTAGGGCGTCGGTCACCAAACCGCTGCCTGCTTCGCACTCCTCGACCAAGCTCAGGAAATGAATCGGAGAGTCCCGACACCATTTCGCTCAACCGTGCATGGCTGAAATGTGATTCTTGCGGGAACCACCCCATTGACTCACTCGCTTGCCGAATCCCAATGCGACCACCGGGCGCAGGCCCGCGCAGCTGCCACCGCGGGCCTTGCAGATTCAAAATTCAAGGGCAGACCGCCATACCAGCCCCCGGGACCAAGCGGGAGGGGACTTCGCTTTTTTCAACATTCTTGTAACACCCGGACTGTCCTCCGGAGAATAAGTGAGAATGCTGACGACGCAGCAACAGGAACATTTTACCCAACTGTGGACTCAGGCGCAGTCCACGGTCGCGTGCTTCGTGCACACCAGTATTCGTGACCGCGGGCAAGCGGAGGATCTTCTCCAGGAAATCGCGATGACGCTGCTCCGCAAATTCGCCGGCTATGACCCGTCGAAGGCTTTCCTTCCGTGGGCCATGGGAGTCGCAAAATTCGCGATCCTGGGCAGCAAGAGGGACTATGCGAGATCACGCCTGGTTTTCGACGAAGCGCTGCTGGAGCGCATTTCCCACACTTTTCTCGAGCTCGCTCCCGCCCAGCGGGAAGAGGAGGCGTTTCTCGACGTTTGCCTTACCAAACTCGCCCCGAAAGCGCGCCGAATGGTCCGGCTCCGCTACTACGATTCGCTCGATTCGGGGGAGATCGCCCGGGTGCTCGGCACCAGCGAAGTTGCGATCCGCGTCGGCTTGCTGCGGATTCGTGAGCAGTTGCGCAAGTGCATCGAGAACCAACTCCTGCTGGAAAGGAGCCATCCATGAACCGTTTTGAGGATCTGACCGCCCGCTACTACGAGAATGATCTGAACGACAGCGAGTCCCGCGAACTCCGCGACTTGCTCGATGGCAGTCCCGGCCTGTTGCGGGAATTCGTCATCACGGGAATCCGCGAGGAGCAGCTCAGGGCCGCCCTTCGCAGCAGCTGCGCGCTCGAAGAATCCCTCATGTTCGTCGGCGCGCGGACGCGTCGGAGCAAACTCCGGATCCTGGGGCTCGCTGCGGCAGCCGTCATCGCCCTCTCGACCGCGACTTGGACCTACATGACCCGGGGCGTCGAGGTCGACGTGATCGCCGCCAGGGACGTCAGGATCTCGTCCGGCAGCCTTTCGCCCGAAGCCGGCAGCCGGAGCCGTGTCCGGGATCTCACCCTCGACGAAGGGCTGCTGAATCTCCGCTTGGCCAACGACGTGACGCTCGAACTGCTCGCCCCGGCGCAACTGCGTTTCATCGATCCGATGCATGTCCGGATCCTTTCGGGAAAAGCGACGGTCGATGTCGGCCAACACGGCAAGGGATTCATCCTGGACGCGCCCCAGACCCGGGTGGTTGACCTCGGCACCCGGTTCGGGGTGGACGCATCCACCACCGATTCGACCGGCGTCGTGGTCATCGAAGGCAGCGTCGAACTGCACTCCAAGGAAGGCAGGGTGAGCCATCTCGCCGAAGGCGAAGGTGTCGTGGTGAACGCGTTCGGAACCATCGGCAAACTCGACCAGGCGCGATTCGACCCCCACACGGGCCAGTGGAGTACGGGCGCGCTGGATGACGGCAGCTCGCTCATCCGCTCGGTCCGTAACAATCAGAAGGACCAATCGGTTTATCACATCGTCGCAGGCGGGCTGGTCGAGTCCGTGCCGGCCCATCACAACCGGAATGCCCGCTGGGTGAGTCTGCCCGAGCGTCCCATCCCCGCGTGGCTGCTCGGCGCGGATCTGGTGCTGCCGGCCCACTCCCACCGCGACCGGGCGGATCTTCGTGTCACCGTGACGGTGGCGCCGTCCACCTCGCTCTTCGTTTTCCAGCGGCGAAACCAGCCCCCGCCACCGTGGCTGGTCGAGGGCTTTTTCCCCACCGGCGGGAGGATCGGCAAGGTCAGCATCGAGGAACACCGGGAGAACAAGCCCGTTTCGTTCGATATCTGGCGCCGGGACATGCCGGAAGGCGGCGAGGTGGTGCTCGGCCCGGCAGCCCGGCCGGAGTCCATCGGTGCCGACACGATCCACTACGGCATCGCCGCCCTGCCCATCGGGGCAGCACCCCGGCCGAACCGTTAGGCAACCGGCATCGGTGCCTTCACGGGTGCCGCCAACCCATCATGAAACGCCGCACCCTGATCCGATGCCTCTCCCTGGCCCCGCTCGCCACGGGCGTTTCCTACGGTCGCGGGTCCCGTCCCGGCGGACCGGCTGAGAAGCTGCCGCCCGGCCATGACCCGCGGGATTTCGGAGCCCTTGCGGACGGAAGAACGCTGGACACCGCCGCCATTCAGGCGGCCATTGACGCCGCGGCTTCCAGTCTCGGTCGCGTCAACCTGACGGGTGCGGTATTCCTCTCCGGCTCACTCACCCTGCGCTCCGGGATCACGTTTCACATTGCTTCGGACGCCACCCTGGTCGGCAGCAGCGATCCGGCGCACTACCGCACCGGTCGCTGGCCGGCACTGCTTCTTGCGGATTCCGCCACCGACCTCCACCTCAGCGGCAAAGGAACCATCAACGGCCAGGGTCGCGAACTCGCGGGCAACATCGAGAAGCTCCTGCGGGCGGGAAAACTCGCCGACCCGCCGGATCTCAAGCGCCCGTCCGAACGTCATCGGCCCCAGCTCATCGAGTTCACCCGCTGCCGCCGCTCAAGCGTCCGCGACCTCACCCTGCGCGACGCCGCCTCTTGGGTGCAAACGTATCGCAACTGCGAGGACCTCGTGCTCGAAGGTCTTACCGTGCGCAGCACCGCCTACTGGAACAACGACGGAATCGATCTTTACGATTGCCGGCGTGTGGTGGTCCGCCATTGCGACATCGACTGCTCGGATGATGCCATCTGCCTGAAGTCCGCCACACCGGGCAAGTTCTGTGAGGACATCCTGGTGGAAAGCTGCCGGCTGCGTGCCAGTGCCAGCGCCTTCAAAATGGGCACTTCTTCCCACGGCGGATTCCGCCGCATCACCGTGCGCGATCTCCGCATCCGGGACACCTACCGCTCCGCCGTCACCCTTCAAAGCGTGGATGGAGGCCACATCGAGGACATCGATATTTCGGACATCGTCGCCGAAAACACCGGCAACGCCTTCTTTATCCGCATCGGCCAGCGGGTGGACGGCCGTTCCGCGGGAACGATCCGCAACATCCGCATCCGCGATCTAACCATCACCGTCCCGGCCAGCGCGCCGGACACGGGGTATCCCCACGCGGGTCCGCCGCTCAGACGCCCGCACAATGTGATCCCGGCGTCGATTGTCGGACTGCCATTGCACCCGGTTGAAAACGTCACGCTCGAGAACATCCGCATCTCCATGCCCGGCGGCGCGGATCCCGCCGTGGCGCACATTCCCTTGGAAAAGCTCCACCGCTTGCCGGACCTTCCCGAGCGCTACCCGGAGTTCTCGATGTTCGGCGAACTTCCCGCCTGGGCGCTCTTCCTTCGCCACACCCGCGGCATCGTCTTCCGCCAAACCTGCTTTGGCTTGAAATCTCCCGACTTCCGGCCCGCGCTGGTCCTCGACCGCTCGGTGGATACCGAGCTCGACGGAATCTCGCTGGACCTAACAAGCGGCCGTCCGCTGATTGCCGCCCACGCCTCGCCCGGCATTCGCATTCTCAACCCGTCCCACCCCCTCGATAAGGACGATCTCCGCCAGTGGAAGACCGAACCCGCCGCCCAGTGACGGCTCGATCACGGCCACCCGGAAAAGCAACCTGCCAACGTAGCAAACCCATGAAAACACGCTCCCGGCTCCTGGCCCTCATCCACTTCCTGCTGGCGCTCGCACTGTGCGGCAGCACCGTGGCATCCGCCGAGGACTTCTACGTCGATCCTGTTTCGGGAAATAATGCAAACAATGGCACCTCCCTCGCCACCGCGTTCAAGACCTTGGAGAGAGCGCGCCAGGCGGTGGATTTGATCAATGGCAGCATGACGGAGGACATCACCGTCCATCTGCGCGGCGGCATCCACCGCCTTTCCTCCACGCTGACGCTGGGTTCGGGGGATTCGGGAACAAATGGTTTTACGGTAATCTATCGGAATTACGGCAGCGAAGTCCCCGTCCTCCACGGTGGCGTGGATCTCTCAGGCGGATGGGTGCTTCATGATGCGGCGAAAAACATCTTCAAGAAAACCGGTGTCACTACGCAGTTCCGGCAACTGACCGTGAATGCCTCCTCTACCATCAGGGCGAGAACGCCGAATCAAACCAATGCGGAAACGCTCGGCCCGTATCTCACCATGGCCGGAATCGACTCCGCGGCCCAAGAAGCGATCGTCCCTCGGGCGCCCATCGAAGGCTGGAGAAGTGTCGCCGGCCTCGCCAACGTGGAAGTGGTCATGCACCCGCACTGGTACCAATACCGCGGGAGAATCGACGACCGCCCTCCCGCAGAAGGTGGTTCCTACCAAAATGCCACCGAGGTCCATTTCAAATTCCAATCGCCTGAGAACGGTTCGATTTTTGCGAAAGGCGACGATTTCTGGAATAGCGCCAGCTTTCCTGTTCCATACTTTGTCGAGAACTCCATCGATTTTCTCGATGCCGAGGGCGAGTGGTTCCATGATACCGCCAGCTCGACACTTTACTACAAGCCGCGGACGGGTGAATACATGCCCAGCGCCACCATCGAGGCCCCGGTGCTGGAAAGGCTGATCCAGATCACCGGCGCATCCTCCAGCAACAAGGTGCGCAATGTCCGCTTCGAAGGACTGACCTTCACCCAGACTGGCTGGAATGGCCCCAGCACCAAAGGTTCCGCCATGACGCAGGGTTCCAGGGAACTGGTCCAACCCTTTGCGAAGCATGGGGCGATCACGGCGCAGTTTGCCGACAACCTGGATATCGCTTTCTGCAAGTTCCGTTTCCTGGGCTTCACTGCCATTTCCTATGTCAAGGGAGTCACGGGCGGCTCCATCCGCAACTGCGATTTCCGTTGGCTCTCCGGGAACGGCATCGTGATTCATGACGATGGCACTAAGAACCCGTCCGAGGGTGATGCCTGCCAGAACATCCGGATCCTCAACAACGGCATTTCCCGCTTCGGCCAGCAATACAGCAACGGCATCGGCATCGTCTGTTATTTTGTGAAACGCATGCTCATCGCGGACAATGAAATCTCCTACGGCTCCTACATGGGCACCCAGACGGGAGGGCAGACCGGTGGCCACGAGGAAGCGGGCATGAAGGACAATATCCTGCGAAACAATTACGTGCACCACGTGATGCAGTTCCACGACGACGGCGCGGCGTTTTACACGCTGGGCCGCCAGCAAGGGACGCATATCGTGGACAACTGGGCGGACACGATCCAGTGGACCGAGCTCACAGGCTATTTTCCGGTGGCCGGAATCTATGCGGACAACTACTCGGAATTCATCACCTACGAGCGCAACGCCAATGTGAATTGCACCAAGGCCATCAACCAGAATGTCAGCGGCGGCGTGCAGAACATCCGGTTGATTTCCAATGTCACCACGGCGGACCCGGCCATCACCGATTATGCGGGCCGCAAGTCGAACTATGTCATGCCGACCAAGATCGAGGCCGAGAACATGACGATCACTACAGGAACCGCCGAGTCCGGAGTCTCAGCCTACTCCAATAATGCTGGAGTCACTTTCAGCGCTGCCGGAAATCTCAGCACCACCTATACCGGTGCGGCCGGAACCTATAACATCCACACAGCCTATGTCACCGGGGACACCGCCGCGGCGAGTTACCGGCTGCGCGTCAACGGAACGACTCTTGATACTTGGACTGCAGAACTGACCCCGGCCGGCTCAGGACTTCAAATCCGCCATCGGATCGAGCGTGGGGTCACTCTGGCACCCGGGGCTGTGATCCGGCTCGAAATCACTTCCGTTCCCGGCCCTCCGGCCAAGGTCGACTACGTGGAAATCTATGGCAGGCAACTCTCAACACCCCTCGCACCCGAAAGCCTGACGGCGAACGCTGTTTCCGCCACAAAGATCGCCCTGGCCTGGGAGGGCTGGACGGGCGGGGACACAGCTGCGACCTATACCATCTCCCGGGCGACAGCCCTGGCGGGTCCGTTCACCAACGTCGCCACGGGAATCACCAGCACAACCTGGATGGACTCGCACTTGGTGCAAGGCACTCCGTATTTCTACAGGGTCACGATGACCACGGCCTTGGGCACGAGCCCTGCCAGCGCGACCGTGAGTGCCACGCCGCGAGCGCTTTCCAGCATGACCACGCTGGAAGCCAGCGCGGATGCCTTTGTGCGGGCAGGCAGCGACGGCACAACCAACTTCGCCACGACCAACTTCGGCACTTCGCCAACACTCGTCGTTAAAAATTCCGCCACCGCCGCCACCCAACGGAAGTCATACATTCGCTTCGATCTTACCGGTCAAGACATCAGCTCTACGCCAAACGCGTCCCTGCAGTTCGCCGTCTCCAGTGCTTGGGTTGATGCGACGCCATGGCAGGTCTATGGATTGAAAAACGCGGACGCAGGGGAATCCTGGGGCGAAAGCACCATCACGTGGAACAGCGCGCCGGCCAACACCACAAGCTCGGGAGATGGACTCGTCAGCAGCCAGGTGACGCTGCTCGGCACGCTTGCCGTCACTGGAGCTCAGCCACTGGGACAGGTGCTGGAGCTGCGCTCCGCAGCCTTGGATGCCTTCCTTTTGGCGGATACCGACAACAAGGTGACATTTATTCTGACCCGCGCCAGCACCGCAGGCGGCAACTCCATCGTGGCCTCCAAGGAAGACACCACGTTCGCCGCTCCAGCACTGGAATTCGACAGAAGCGTACCGGCTTTCATCGAGGACAATGCCAGCACCCAGCGATATCAAGACCCCGCATCGCCGACCCATACCATTTCCAACTTCACCGTCCCCAGCGGCAGCTACCGCAAGCTGGTGCTGACCGCCAGTTGGGAACAGGGGAATCCGGCGACCATCAGCAGCGCGACTTGGAACGGAAGTCAGAATTTCACGGTAGCGGTGAAATCCGCATCCGGCAGAAACGCGGCCATTCTCTACCTCGACGACCCGAACCCGGGCACCGGCAACATCGTCGTGACCTTCGCTGCGACCACCCAGTCACGCGTCGGCGTGCTGAGCTTGGTGGGCGTCGCGCGCGGTGTGGCGAGAACCTCGACCTCCTCGGGCAGATCCGGCAGCTTGGTCATCCCGGTCAATGGAAGCCTCGTGACCGGCGTTTACACGTCCAACGACTTGCCCGCGATCACCGGTCCTTTCGCCAGCACCCTCTATAACGGCGATTCGGGTTCGTCCGCTGGCAACGCGGGCTACCAGATGGTGCCAACGGCGGGCTCCGCCAATTACACGTGGACGGTCAGCGCCCCTGTGGCCGACAACAACGCGCTCGCCGCCTTCGTGCCGGCCGCTTCCGCACCGGTCATCACCACCACCAACCCGGCGGACAATGCGACCGAGGTGCCTGTCGCCGCCAACCTCATCGCAACCTTCAGCGAACCAGTCGTCAAGGGAACCGGCACGGTCACGCTCAAGAGAACCTCCGACAACAGCACGGTCGAGAGTTTCAACATCGCCACCTCCCCCGCACTCACCATCAGCGGACAAGCCCTGACCATCAATCCGACCATCGACCTCAGTCCGGGAGTGAGTTATCATGTCCTGATCGACTCCACCGCGATCGTCGATAGTTCCGGCGGCCATGCCTTCGTTGGCATTTCCAGCACCGCCGCCTGGAACTTCACCACCGCCGCTCCCCCTGCCAACACCTTCTCCAGTTGGATCTCCAACCCCGCTTTCGGGCTCGCCGCTGCCGACCGGGATCTCGCCGACGATCCCGACGGTGACGGTACCGAAAACGGCGTGGAGAACTTCTTTGGCACCAATCCAGGTGCCTTCACGCAGGGCCTGATCGCGGGAAGCAAAAGCGGCAATACCTTCACCTTCACCCACCCGCAGAATGCAAGTCCCGCCGCCGACCTCACCGCGAGCTACCGCTGGTCCACCGATCTCGCCACCTTTCACCTCGGCGGTGCCACCAGCGGCGGAACCACCGTGACCTTCACCACCGAGGCGAACACACCCTCCCCCGGCTTCACCCGGGTCACCGGCACGGCCACCGGGACGCTTCCGGCCCGTCTGTTTGTCGATGTCGAGGTGACGGGACCTTGAGCGTGCATTCCCCCAGTGGCCTACCCTGCGAACCGAAAAACTCCATGATTCTCAAACCATTCATCCTCACCCTGATCCTTCTGGCCACCGCCGCAGGCGTCGAGCGGCCTAACATTCTATTCATCGCCATCGATGACCTGAGGCCCGAGCTTGGCTGCTACGGAGCCGCTCAGGTCAAGACGCCCCACATCGACAAACTCGCCGCCAGTGGCATGCGCTTCGAGCGCGCGTATTGCCAGGTGCCGATCTGCATGGGCTCGCGCGCCTCGCTGATGACCGGGATGCTGCCGACCTCGAAACGCTTCGTCGGCAATTGTCGCATGGACGTGGATGTTCCCACCGCCGCGACCTTGCCGGAGGTGTTCCGCAATGCCGGCTACACCACCCTCTCCAACGGGAAAATTTATCACAATCAGGAAGACGCGGCGGACCGAAGCTGGAGCGAAGAGCCGTGGATGACCCGCGACAACATGCGCAGCCACGACCCGGAGACCACCCGTCGACTTTCCAAAACCAAAAAACGCGGCCGCATCTACGAATCACCCGATGTGGCCGACGATGCCTATCCCGATGGTGAAATCGCGCAAAAGACCATCAAGGATCTCCAGCGCCTCAAGCAGGAAGGAAAGCCGTTTTTCCTCGCCTGCGGATTTTTCAAACCCCACATGCCCTTCTACGCGCCGAAAAGATACTGGGATCTCTACCCGAGTGATTCGATCCAACTCGCCCCCAATCGCCAACGCCCGGCCAATGCGCCTGAGCAGCTCAAGGGCAGCAGCGAATTCCGCAGCTACCATCTCGCGGGCCTCGATCCAAACTCGGACGAATTTCACCGCATCATGCGCCACGGCTACCTCGCCTGCACCAGCTATGCCGACAAGCTCACCGGCGATGTCCTCGCCGAACTCGAGCGCCTCGGGCTGGCGGACAACACAATCGTCGTGCTCTGGGGCGACCACGGCTGGCACCTCGGCGAGCACAATTTCTGGGGCAAACACAACACCATGCACCTCGCCACCCGCGTGCCGCTCATCGTGAGAGTCCCCGGCAAAAAACCGGGTGTGTCCTCTTCCCTCGTCGAGACCTCCGACCTCTTCCCCAGCCTTTGCGCGCTCGCCGGCATCGCCGCCCCCACCACCGTGCAGGGCCGCGATTTCACCGCACTGCTCGATGATCCGAAAAAGTCCTTCCACGAGGTCGCCTACAGCCGTTTCCTCGATGCCGATGCCGTCATCACCGATCGATTCAGCTACACCAGCTTCGACAACGGAAAATCCGAAATGCTCTACGATCTATCGAAAGACCCGCAGGAAAACAAAAACGTCGCTGGCGATCCCAAGCATGCGGAAACAGTCGCCTCGATGAAAAAACTGCTCAAGAAGCGCATGGACCAGGCCAGGAAGTAGTGAGGCGCCACTGCGGCCAGCAAGCACTTCATCCGCCCAAGTGCGACACAGCCCTGAACCCAAATGCGTCGCCATTTCTCACTCCTCCTCTCGTTGCTTGCCTGCGCGTCCCAATCAGCCGCGCAGGCTCCGAATAGCGCGTGGGTCTATCCCTCGGCGACGGGGAATCTGCTCTACCAGCTCGACGAGCGCGGGCAACGCATCACGGATTTCTCCCATTGCGGCTATCGCGGCGGCACCGTGCCCCTGCCCGATGTCACGGCGCTCATCCCGCAGAGCCGCTGGGTCCATGTCAGCCCCGCCGATGGCGATGACAAGGATCGCATCCAGGCGGCGATCAATACCGTATCCGCCAAGACGCCGGATGCCAATGGCTGGCGCGGGGTGGTTTTTCTCAATGCGGGCGAGTATCAGGTCGCCCGCACCCTCACCATCAGTGCCAGCGGCGTGGTGCTAAAAGGCGCGGGAAATCACGCCACCACCGGAACGCGGATCCGGGCGACGGATCCGCGGCGCTAAACGGTCATTTCGATGGCTGGTTCCGGCGGTGCCAGCACCGTTTCCGGCACGACGCGCGCCCTCACCCAGACGCTCGTGCCGGCAGGTGCGCGGACGTTTCAAGTGAGCAGTGCTGCGGGATATGCCGTCGGCCACACGGTCTTCGTGAGACGCCCCAGCCCGGCCAACTGGATCGCGGACATCGACATGGATCAACTCGCCGAGCCGTGGACCGCAGGCTCGAAGGATCTCAGCTTCAATCGCACCATCACACACATCGACGGGAACTGGATCACCGTGGATGCGCCGCTGCCGCAGACCTTCGAGGCGAAGTATGGTGGCGGGGAAATCTATCGCTACACCTGGAGCGGGATCGAGCAATCGGGCATTGAGGATATCTATGGAATTTCGGATTACGCGCACAGCACGGATGAGAACCACGCATGGACTTTCATCGACATCGTGAGGGCGCAGAACGTGTGGGTGCGCAACATCACCGCGCAGCATTTCGGCTACTCGGCGGTGTATGTTTTGCGCAATGATGTGAAGTGGTTGACAGTGGCGGACTCCCAATGCCTCGACCCCATCTCGGAGATCTCCGGCTCCCGCCGCTATTCGTTTAACCTGGGAGATGGGGAATGCACCCTCTTCGTGAACAACTACGCGCGCAAGGGGCGGCATGATTTTGTCTTTGGTTCCCAGGTGCCGGGGCCGAACGCTTTCGTGCATTGCACGGCGGACACGGCGTATGACGACACCGGGCCGCACCATAAATGGTCGGTCGGCGGCTTGTTCGACCTCGTCGCGGTGAATGGCAACAGCATCAATGTGCAGAACCGCGGCAACCTCGGCTCCGGCCACGGCTGGGCGGGTGCCTACCACACGGTGTGGAATAGCAAGGCGGAAGCCTTCCGCGTGAGGAATCCCCCCACCGCCCGCAACTGGCTGGTCGGCTCGATCGGCAATATCGGCAATAGTTGGGTCCCGGTGGGCGCCGATCCGGATGGCACCTACGACAGCAGCGGGCCTGCGGGCAAGGGCGTTTACCCGCGCAGCCTCTACTACGGCCAGTTCCAGCAGCGGATGAAATGGCCGGACTCGGTGTTTCGCGAAGTCTGGCTCGGCGATGTGGATCAGCACTCCAGCACCGGCGGCACGGGGGAAACGGTGAATTGCGATGCCACTTGGCTCGCGGCAATGGAGGCCATCAGCACGCTGCCTGCGAGTGCGAAGTTCGACCAACTCACGGGCAATCGCTACACCGCCTGCACGTTGGATTTCTCCCTCGCCCCCGGCGACACCGTCGTCGCTGCCTCGCTCACGCTGAGCCTGCGCGGCATTGACGGTGCCGATAATGATCAAGTTTTTCTGGATAGCACGAGCAGCCCGCAGAGTTTCACCAGCCTCGGCTGGACACCCATTGCCACCAGCGGGTCAAGCGTGCGCACCATGGAGATATCGCCCGCCTTGCTCGCCGATGGTCGGCTTAATCTCGGCCTCGGCGATGATGTCTCCGTGGACTTCGCCGTGCTGCACTTGCAGGTGCAAAAAGCGCAGCCCGCCACTTCGACCGTCACGCTCACGCCCGCCGCCGATGCCATGGTGCGCGGGGGCGATTTTACCGACACGAACTACGGCACCTCCCTGTCATTGGAGACCAAGGGCATCGACACCGGCAGTTCGCATCGCCAGGCCTATCTCCGCTGGGATCTCACTGGCGTAAGCGGGAAAATCGTGCAGGCCAAGGTGCGACTCGCCGGCACTTCGGCCAGCCAACTCGGCAATGAAAACTGCGCGTCCTTTGTCAGCAACGACACCTGGGGCGAGACCAGTCTGACCTTCAACAACAAGCCGACTTCCGGAAAACTCTTCGCCCAATGGCTCCCCCTCACCGGTCAGGCCGTGGAGTTCGATGTCACCCCACAGGTCACCGCCACCTTGCTCAGCGATAAGAAACTTTCCCTGCGCATCGCGGCCACCGACAACCAAGGCGACAGCGGCAACGTCAGCTACGCTTCACGTGAGAATGCGACCACCGCCAATCGCCCGCAACTCATCCTGACTCTCGGCAACGCCGCGCCGACCCTCAGCGAGCTGCCGAATCAAGCCGTGGACATGAACACCGCCACCACGGCTCTGCCCTTGGTCATCGGCGACGACATCACCACCGCTTCTTCGCTGACCGTCACCGGCACTTCGAACAATCCCGCGCTCCTGCCGAATGCCAACATCGTCTTCGGTGGCAGTGGGGCGAATCGCACCGTGATCCTCACGCCCGCCGCAGACCAAACCGGGAACGCCACCATCACCCTCAACGTGAGCGACGGCACCTTCACCACCAGCACCACCTTTGTCCTGACCGTCGGCGGCATCCGCGTCGTTGCCAGCGCCTCCAGAGCCATCACCACGCAAACCGGTGCCACCAATACCCTCACCAACTTCACCGTGGCACCCGGCAATCATCGCAAACTGGTGCTGGCCGCCAGTTGGGAAAATGGCAGTTCAAGCATCAGCGCCACCTGGAACGGCACGCAAACTTTTACCGTGGCGGCCAATAGCGGCGGCGGCAGAATAGCGTCGATTCTCTATCTCGATAACCCGACGCCCGGCACCGGAAACATCGTCGTCACCTTTGGCGGAAATACCGGTTCCCGCGTGGGAGTCGTGAGTCTAGCGGGCGTGGCGGGTGGTGTCTCGGCCACCTCGACGGCGACAGGTGCCTCCGGCAGCCTGACCACCCTGGTGGACCAGTCCTGGATCTTGGGCGCTTACACGACCAACATCACTGATGGTATCATACCCAGCATGAGCGGCCCCTTTGCCACCAATCTCTACAACGGGGATTCGAGTTCTTCCGCCGGCCACTCCGGTCATAAGATCGTGCCCACCGCAGGCTCCGCCAACTATGCTTGGACGGTCAGCGCACCGGCTGCCGACAACAACGCGCTCGCTGCCTTCGTGCCGATGACCGCCGCCCCGCTCCTGTTGGCCACCACCCCTGCCACCGATGCCACCAACGTGCCTGTCGATGCCAATCTGATCGCCGCTTTCAGCGAAACCATCACCGCCGGAACCGGCACCATCACCCTCTGGCGAGACGGCGGCACGGAACCCGTGGAAACCTTCGATGTCTCCTCGTCACCGCGACTCACCTTCAGTGGCCAGACCCTCACCATTGACCCGGCTGCCAACCTCGCGCCCGGCCGCCCCTACCACCTTCTGCTGCATTCCGGGGCCATTGTCGACACCTCCGGCGGCGATGCGTTCACAGGCATCTCCGACCCCACCGCATGGAGCTTCACCAGCGCAGGCACCCCCGTGGACACCTATGCCGAATGGATCGCAAACCCCGCCTTCGGCCTCGAACCCGAAGATCAGGATTTCTCCTACGACGCCGATGGAGATGGCATCGACAACGGCGTGGAAAACTTCTTCGGCACCAACCCCGGCACTTTCACCCAAGGGCTGCTCGCCGGCAGCAAGAGCGGCAACACCTTCACCTTCACCCACCCGCAGAATCCCACCCCCGCCATCGGACTCAGCGCCACCTATGGCTGGTCCAAAGATTTTGCCAACTTCCACGCCAGCGGCGCCACCGACGGAGCACTCACGAAAGTCGATTTCACCACCCAACGGGATACCCCCTCGCCCGGTGTCACCACCGTCACCGCCACCGTCACCGGAGCGGCCGCCAGCAAACTGTTCGTCCGGGTGAATGTAAGCCGGCCCTGAACCGGTTTTCAACCCCCACGCAAATTACTCCGCCTTCCTTCCGTGCCATTCGCGTCAGGTTAAGCCGCAACACACTGACGGACAGTGAATTAAATCAGAAAAAAGATCGAATTTAGTGTTGACAAGGTGAGCGGGCCGGCAAGCTCGGCATGTCTAAGACTTCACCCGC
>Ga0247843_1005296_pt1 | contig 18106 bp, 20 predicted proteins | sample LaCruzMarch2017__FD_192420 | JGI IMG/M metagenome (GOLD analysis project Ga0247843, IMG submission 192420) | Freshwater microbial communities from meromictic Lake La Cruz, Castile-La Mancha, Spain - LaCruzMarch2017_8m | ecosystem: Environmental > Aquatic > Freshwater > Lake | place: Spain...
ACGGGCAGGGCCGGCTGGCCTGGCGCGGCCGCAGGCACAGGTCGCACAGGACGAGGCCGACCCGGTTGTAGTCCGGCGGGCCGCCCCTCCGGGCGTGCATGCAGTCGTCGCAGACGAGCTCGGCCCGGGTGCTGTCGTACCGGAAGGCGAGGCGCGTGGCGTCGGCCTTTCGCGCGCAGCAGGCGAGGCACACGGGGAACTCGGTGGCGGCGCACCCCATGGCGCACGGCTGGTTCCAGTACCGGGGCCGCAGGCACATGTCGCAGAGGACGATGACCCGGTCCCGGACGTAAAGGGCCCGGCCGAGCATGTTGACGCGGACCACGTACCGGGCGTGCATGCACTCGTTGCAGATGAGCTCCGCGCTGACGCAGTCGTACCGGAAGGCGAGCTTCATGGTGTCGACCTTGCGCATGCAGCACGCCAGGCACACCGGGAACGTGTGCAGCTCCGTCTCCCGCTCCGCGCACATCCGGGACGCGGCCTCAAGGGTCCGCATCTGCCGCAGGCACGTGTGGGCCGGGAGGCGGCGCACGAACACCGTCGTCCAAATTTCCTCCAAGGCCTCCGCCTGCGGGAAGGTCATGGCCGGGTACGCGGCCTTGAGCTGCCCGAACACGGACGCGGTGTTCTGGATCACGCGGGACGCCATGGCCAGGGGCAGGTGCTCCGGGACCGCCGACGACGCGGCGCGGGGGTGGTGCTGGTAGAACTGGCCGCCGCGGAAGAACTTGCCGAGGGTGAGGAGCACGGCGGCGGCGTCCCGCTCGAGGCGGTCCCAGAACGACGGGGGGTGGCCGACCGCCGCGCCGACCGACGCCTCCCGGAACCCCTCGCACGCCGCGAGGCACTGGGACTTGCCGACCGGCGCGATCAGGCCGATCATGCCCAGCTCCACGGGCAGGAAGTCCTCGGCGACGTTGACCACGTACTCCACCAGCGAGAGGCACATGAGGCCGGGGTACGCGGTGATCATGTCGGCGTGGGTGCGGGTGGTCATGGCGTCCCGGACGCGCAGCGCGACGTGCGCCCGCTGGTGGAGCTCGAGGCGGCGCTCGTTGAAGGGGTACAGCCCCAGCAGCAGGCCGTGGAGCGTGTTGATCACCGCCCCCGAGAGCTGCGCGGAGGTGTCGGACGCGCCCACGAGCCGGCGGTACCGCTTCCCACACAGGAACATGTTGAACAGCCGCTGGAGGTGCGCGCACGGGCACAGCCCCATGAGGGTCTGGCGCAGCACCGGGCAGAGGTCCGGCAGGTTCCAGTAGTGGAAGGCGTCCACGGGCAGGAGCACCATCCACGCGGGCGGGTCGACCGGGTCGTACGCGACCGCCAGGAGGAAGCAGTCCAGCCGCACGCGGACGCCGACGTCCCCCTTGAGGCGCTCGTGCAGCGCGGCGATCCGCTCGAGGACCGTCCCCCTCTCCTCGCTGTTGATGTCATCATCGTTGCCCCCAAGCACAGGCGCCCTCGGCATTAGTTGCCGGAGGCCCCTGATGACGCTGCCGGGGGCCGCTGAAAAACCAGCGACTCGGACTGCTTCAGGTAGTGCGTCATGCAGTGCGTCTGCACGGTGAAGTGGTTCCGCTGGTACGCCAGCGTCGGGTACGGCATGCAGTGAACCGGCCCGTGCGGCGGCATGATCAGGCACGCGTCCTTGCGGTACTCGCCGGGGGTGTCGCACATCACGCCGTACCGCTGGATGACGCCCGTGCACGACGACGGGGTCGCGCGGTACAGGAAGTCGTAGAACAGCCGCTGCGTGTGCTTGCGCGAGCACAAGACGCACATCTGGGGCGTGTCGGCCGCCTGGCCCGGGAGGAGGAACTCGACGGCGACGAAGGGCTTCGACTTGTCGATGGCCATCGCCTCGCAGCTCACCCCCATCACGCACTTCCGCTCGCTGGGCATCATGGGCTCCCGGAGGAACGACTCCTCGTACTCCCGCGCGATCACCGGCACGTCCACGCCCATGCCGCACCCACCGAACAGGCCCTCCAGCACGCCCTTGTAGTCGATGTGGGAGAGGATGTCGGAGAAGTCCAGCTCGTAGTCCACCTCCTCCGTCCGGCTCAGCTTGTCGCACACGGCCTGGCAGATGTCGTCCACCGAGTCCGCACAGTTGCTCGCCACGGCCGGCTCGGGGCGCACCCGCTTCTTCGCGCCCCCCGCAGCGTCTCTGGCCTTGGACACCGCCGCCGCGGTGCGGGAGCGCTTCAACGTGCTCCACTCCTTCGGGATCTGCAACCCCCCCTCCATCGTCACGGGTTGTCGCACGGGGCGTCGCGCAAGGGGGAGGCGTGGGGAAATTTTTTACTGCTCAACGGCGCGCCGGGCCTTTTCCACGTCAAACACAAACTCCATCTCCCCCCTCTCCACCCGAAACAGCTCCGCCGCGCCACTCGCCACCAGCGCGCCCAGCAGCCCGCACACGGACATGGAGCCGTACGGGCCGTGGTGCCGGTCGCCGTTGAGGGCGAAGGCCAGGTCACGCGAGCGGACGCTGTGGCGGGGGCCCTGCCACGTGGGGAGCGCCGCGCGGAGGTAGCTCGCCACGATGGTCGGGATCGGGCCGGCGGCTCGGACGGTGATCCGCTTTCGCTGCGTCGGGTCCAGCTTGTAGACAGCGCGCTCCACCAACGGAGCCGCAGCGGGCAGGCAGTCGCCCATCCACCCGTCCGCGAGGCCGGCGGTGATCTGCTCCTTGGTCCGGTCGAACCGGGGCGGCGCGATCGAGAACGACAGCCGCGTGTCGAAGTGCCGCCGCAGGACGCCAAGGAGAAACTCACGATCCGCCTCGTCGTACCGCCCCGCAGCGTCGGGGGTCTTGTTGAGATCCCGCAGGTACACGCGGTTGAGATCGTCCTCGGCGGCCTGCGCCTCCTTGCTCGTTACTTCCAACCCAAGGTCGGTGCGGACCATCGCCGCCAGCCAGAGCGTGCACTGGGGCGCGGCCGACCCCCCCTCCGACCACTCCCAGTAGCAGGAGGGGTCTTTCTGGTCGGCCTCGATCCGGGCGACGATCGCGTTCGAGTGCGGGTCCGCGAGGCCGAACGCCAGGACGGAGTCCGTGTGCGGCGGCACGACCACGGGCGCGACCGGCACATCCGCCGTCTTGTTGTACGCCGCCACCACACCCTTCAGCTGCGTCGCGCGCCGGCCGTGGTCGTGCCGCAGGGTGAGGCTCGTGTACTGCACCCCGCCCGCCACCTGCGTGCCGGACGCGCAGGCGATGTGGAGCGCCGAGAGCTTGGACACGTCCAGCCGGGCGCCGACGTGCGCGAAGCAGAAGCGGCGCTCCTTGTTGTCGCCCATGCCTTTTTTATTTATTTTTTTATTCTCACCCCGCACGCACGATCCGACGGCGCCGGACCCCCCGGCGGACGAAGCGGGCCGGCGGTGGCCAGGCCCCCTCGGGCCCGAGCCGAACGGGCTCTTCGACGTGCCACACGGCGGGGGTCACGGCGATGAGGCGCAGGAGCTCCTGCAGGTCGCACGGGTCGAACGCGTCGGGCATTCGCCGGGGGCGGCGGCGGTTTCATTATATACCCGAGCTCGCTACGTGATCCGCATAATGCAGCACGATCACCACGAACACGGTCCACGGCAGCGACATGCCCTGCAGCAGGCGCGAGGCGTCCATGACGACGTAGTTGAAGGCCAGGTCGCCGAGCCACGCGGCGGCGCCGAGCCAGTGCGCCCACACCACCCCGCAGAGCATGAGCGCGGAGCAGCCGGGGACCAGCATCACGAGCTTGCGCGACGCCACGAACGTGAGGTACGACTCCATGGAGGGCAGCAGGTGCTTGAGGACCGCCACCGTCGCGATGCACTCGAGGATCTCGAGCTCGACGGCCTCGGATGCGATCAGCATGTCGGCGCCCACGCACACGAGGTTGGCGCTGACGATCTTCGCGAGGCTCCAGCAGAAGGCGTGGATCCGGTCGACCCTGGGCGCCGGCATCACGTCGGTCCACACGCTCACCCCCAGGGCCATGACCGTGATGGGGAGCACGCCGTACGCCTGGAGGGTGAAGTCCAGGATGTTGCCGTACAGGTACGTGAGCGTGGCGAGCAGGGACTGGAGGTCCGCGTCGTCCTTGCCGCACATCACCATCGCCACGGCCACGGACACCGCGAGGAACAGGTCCGAGAACGCGGCCGCCTCCGTGGACTCGACCACGAACAGCGACCGCACGCGCTGGCTCACAAACAGCAGGCACACCCGCTTGAACAGCTTCAGCCGCACGGCCGCCGAGTCCGTCGCCTCCGCGACCAGCAGCACCAGCACCCCCACGCAGAATCCCTGGGAGCGGGAGAGGTGGGCGCTGGCGAGCGCGTCGAGGGCCAGCACGAGCGCCAGGCAGGCGGAGGCGGCGAATCGGTGCAGGAGGGCTGTGAAGCACACGAGCGCGGGGGGGGGCTGCATCGTCGCCAGGTCGGCGCGCGCTCAATTATACAGATTGTAATACACAACCCGCGCCACCGCGGCCAGAACGCCGCACGCGCCGGGCACGAGCAGGCCGATCCCGGTGCTCCTGGACGGCACCCCGTCGGCCCCGTCCTTTTCGATGTACACACCGCCGATGATGCACATGATGATGCCCACGAAAAACGACAGGAGCCAGCACCCGCTCGGGTGTCTGTCGGAGGAGCCGGCGCCGCCGGCGCGCAGGAAGAGCCCATCCACCCGGAGCGGTTCGCCGTGCATATGCCAGAATGCCAGCCGCCGGCGTTTTATACCGGCACACGCCGGGAGCGGGTATTTAAGCGCGGCGGTGAGCGCGCCCTCAAATGACCAGACGGCTGCTGCAGATCGACGAGGAGATGCGCGCGTGCAGGGCGGAGCTCAGGGGGATGTGGGGCGAGCGCACGCCTCTGACCGGTGACGCGGAGAGGGTGGTGGACACCATCGATAAGCTGAACAACGGGATGGCAGCAATGAACGCGCCCGATGCGCTGATGGTTTTCGTCAAAACGCTTCTCGTCTACGTGCTGTCGAAGGCGCGCACGCTGGAATTCGAAAGCGACAGCCTGACCACCGCGTCTCGCGCGACGGCCAACGGCATCGTGAACGAGCTTAAAATGCTACTGTCGATTGTTCCCACGGCCTTTAGCAGTTTAAGCGGTATCGCCACGCGGATCACCGCTGAAGCTGACAAGTATCTCAAGTCACAAGGCGACAACACAGCAGGCAGACTTCTCCAGATGTTCCACGATATAGGAACAGTCCTCAAAACAGATGCAAACTACACTGCAGCGGTCCTCTCAACTCGCAAAGAATTCCTCAAAGCAGTCGGCACGCTCCTTCAATCACCCGGCGGCTAAAAACACTCCTCAAGCACCCCGCACGCCTCCTCGGCCCTGCGAATCTGCCTGTCCACCCGCGTAAGGGCGGCGTGCTGCTCCCAGAGCACCGCCCGGAGCCCCGAGGGCGAGAAGAAGCGCTTGATGTCCCTGTACTCCTGGCCGCCCTCGCAGCAGGCGTCCGCCTCGCGCTGGGCCTCGGCGCGCTGGAGCTGCTGCCTCAGGGTGTCGACCTCCGCCTGCAGCGCCTCGTCCTGGGGAAGGACGGTCCAGCGCTCCCAGCAGCCCACGGTCCCACCCGCCTTGAGCTCCACCCTCGCACGACATGCGGCGAACGCGTCGCGGAGCTTCAGCAGGAGGAACGTCCGGTGCTGAATCACCATATCCATCGCCAGCATGCGGCGCTTGAGGTCGTCGAACGCGTCCCGGGCGCACGCGAGCGCGACGTCGGGGGAGTCCTGCTCCAGCTCGGTGGGCACGGGCGCCGGGGGCTCGGCGAGCCGCTTGCACAGGCGGGCGCGCTCGGCCAGGAGCCTGGAGTCCACGGCGGTCGAGGGCGTCGGCACCTCCCTCGGCACCCAGAGCGGCTCCAGGGGTTCCTGCTTTTCAAAGGCTGGCGGCGCCGGCTTGCGCGGCGGGAAAAAACTGTGCCGCCCGCTCTCCGTCACCTTCGACCCCTGCATCAGCGCGTTCCACACCTTCCGGCAGCGCTTCTGCGACCGGATCGACGTGCACTCCACCGCCGTGTTCGCGAGGTTGGCGAAGAACCCGCCCACGTCCTCGGGGCACAGAGCGTCCCCCACCTCCAAGTACATCCGCACGGACGCGTCGTCGCGCGAGATGCACTGGTACTGCACGCGCGAGGGCGGGATTTTAAGGACGTGCAGGTCCACCGCCGACGCGTCCAGCTCCACGTAGAACCTCCTGTCAATCAGCATCCTTTTCTGTTGTGGGCGCGGGGTTTGCTTTTATATAACAGTTAAAAAAAATGAAAAAAAAACCCGCAATGCCGTCGCTGGTTCATATTAAAGGAGCGTGCCGCTAAAAACAGGAATGAACGCATCCACGCCCCCTCTGCAAGTGCACATGTTTCTGGGTCCTGAGGCAAGTCAAGGTGGTTGGGTGAGCGACTACGTCAGCGCAAGAAAGCACAAATGCAACAACGACTTCAACAAATTCGACTACTTCTGCTGCACAGTGTGTTTTCCAGTTTATTGGTGCTGCTTCTTGGTGTGCCCAATAGACACTCCCCGATAGAGTCAAGCACCCCCATTCCCCGCAACAGCGGCCAGGGACTCCAGATCCGCGCTGATCTCCCCGAACGCGCGCTTGCGGGTCTCGCGAAGGGTGCGCGCGCGCCTGAGGGCGTCGAGCTCGGCCTCCTTGCGCTGGATGTCGGCGTCGAGGAGGTCGGCGTCCTCCGTGTCGCTCGCCTTCGCAAGCGCGGCGCGGAGCGTGCCCAGGGTGGGCTCCCCATCGCAAAGGACCCCGTCGGTGAATTTCTCAACGCGCTCCTTGATGCAGCCGACGCCCGCGCGCAGCATGTCGGCGTCGAGGCAGCCAGCCACCGCGGCCATGGCCTCGGCGAGGAGCCGATCCGGCGCGCACCCCCAGCGCTCGGCGACGGCGTCCACCTCGCGGCCGCAGTGCTCGCGGTCGTAGCCCTTGAACTGCGCATGTCGCAGCGACTCGACCAGCGCGATCAGGCGGGAATTCTCCACCGCCACGTTGCGCAGGTTGTAGAAGACGAAATCCGCCAGCTGCACCACCGGCGCTCGATCCGTCAAGAGACATCTGGCCGCGTCCTCTCGCGCGTTGGCCGTGCGCCGGGCGGGGATGCCGGCGGTGGGAACTCCAGTCGATCGATCAGCTGCGTAGTCGGCGAGGCTCTTGTACACGCGGGAGAGGGTGAGAGCGACGGACATTCTGCTTGGCGCTTTCGGCAAAATGGCAGACCAGCTTTTATATTTAATTAAAATGAAGTTGGTGTTTTTTTTAGTATATAAACCCGCAACAACTGTTGGGAAAACAAACCGTGCGCGATGGCCAACAAGATCGATGCGCTCACCCCAGAGCTCATCGCCACCATTGTGGTCTTGCTGCCACCAGCCAACGCGTGCGTGGTGGCCGCTGTATGCAAACGCTGGGCGGAATGTGTTCAGTTTCAATGCGCTGTGGGCTTGATCAAGGCCAAATACTTTCTGCCTGAAAGGACGGCGCTCGCGATCGCTCGCAGGCTGATCTCTCGCAGCCCGACCAGATGGTTCGTTCGATCCAATCCGCCAACTCCACCACTTCGTTTGGATGGTGCCATCGAGATCTTTGACCCGAGAAACCAATCCTTCACCTGGAAGGTTATTTACCACAGCAAGAATTACGGGACCGTTCATCTCACTGGAGTGACCAACCGCTTCGTCGAAGAGACAGACATGCGAATCTCCACGGAAATCACTATCCACATGCACACAGAGAACGCCGGAACCATCACGCTTGGAATTGCAAACGAACACACCACCACCCGCTTTCGCCACTGCAGCGCCGCCGACGCGCTCAGGGCGTGCGGGGTGCGGGTGGTGATTTAATAAATCACCCAGCCAAAAACACCAAAATGAACTCAGTCCCCACGCCCAGCACCGCCCACCTGCTCCTGCGTGCCAACGCCGACCTGCTGCCCGACCGCAGCGCCGCCGATCACCAGCGCCGCGCGGGGTGCCATAAGCCACCTCTCAAGTATATATTCACGCACCGAGCGTGCACGAATGCACGTGTGTGCGATTTCCAAGGAAGAAGCTAATGAATGGAGGAACCTGTGCGGGGCTGTAACGTTTGTAGGAGGATTCATTGCCTTTGTCGCGTTCCTCGCTTTCGCTATGGGGAACAATCCACCTGGGAGCTGGGACGCAACTGTTTCTGGCGGTGTTATTTTTGGAGTCGGGCTGGTTGGGGTGATTGTTTCGACGATGGTGGGAAAATAAAAAAACCGCTCCCCTCAATCATCCATGTTGGCGTCGGAGTTGTTCTGATCCTGCATGTTTCAAACGTCAGCAAAACACCCCCCATGCCACATCACAGAAGGGTCGCCTCACCTCATCCCCCCAACCCGCCAGCCCCAACCCGCGATCCCGCACCGGCGCGGGCGCGCCCACGGCCTCCTCGTACCGCGCGGCGAGCTCCCGGAACTCGGACTTGACCACGTCGTTCTCCCGCATCAGGCGGCGGTTGCTCTCACGGACCTCGGCCAACACCGCCTGCATCTCACGCACCCGGCGGCTGCCGTCGCCCGCCTCCTTCCGCAGCGCGGCCGTTCGGCTCGCGTGCACGTCGGCGCCGCACCGCATCGCCAGCTCGGTCCGCAGGCGCGTCGTCTCCGCCCGCTCGTCGCCGAGGGCTCGCTTCAGCGTGTGCACCCGCACCAGCCGCGAGTCGCTCTGGACGCACTCGTCGCGCAGCTTCGCCCGAAGCGCCTGGATTTCCTCCTTGAGCGCCAGGGAGTCGCCCCCCCTTCGGATAATGGTCGGCGTCGCGCGCTGCAGCTGGGCTCGCAGGTCGTCGATGGTCTCGCCCTGTGCGCGCACGGCGTTGGTCAGGCGCACGGCCTCGGCGTTGAGGATGCCGTTCAGCTCCACCATGCGCGCGCTCGCGCTGTCGGCCTTCCCCGGTTTTCCGCAGCAATCGACCATTGGCGCTGTGTTTGTTGGGCAAACCCCAGAGAGAGGTGGGGGGGGTAAAAAACAAGTTGAAAAAAAAACCCACGATGCCCAAGCAGCCCAGCGCGAAATCCACCTGGCTGCTCACCTACGGCGCCTCTGGGCCCAGCATCACCCATGAGCTTTTGCGCGCGATCACGGACCTGGCGGTCGACGAGTGCTACACCGCGAGCGACCGCGCCAACAAGCACACCATCATACACCTCTCGAGGAAGGTCCGGCAGACCGGCATGCAGAAGGCGATGCGGGCGGTCGCCGCGAGCGTGGGCATCGAGCTCACCACGGTGTTTGGCTACGAGAACATCAACTCGACCCACGGGTCGGTGAAGGTGAGGGAGCACGTGCTCTTCAGGTGGATCGTGCGCGCGCACAAGGAGATGCGGGAGGATTTCGAGCACTGGGTGGCGCCGGGGAAGACGCGCGGCGTGTTCGAGAGGTTCGAGGGGCTCAGGCAGAAGGCTCGCGCCGACCCCCCTCCCCCCAAGACGCCCATGAGGCAGCGGCTGTTGGAGCTCACAGAGGAGGTGGCCGCGCTCAGGCGCGAGAACGAGGCCCTCAGGCATCAGCTTGAAGCGCAATAAAGTCAATTCATTCATTGAATTCCTAAACACGCGCCGCCGGCACCTCGAGGCCGAACCTCGCGGCCAGCTGCGTGAAGCACATCACGTCGTCGCACACCCGCGAGAGCTTCTCCGTCGCGTGGCGCGTGCTCTCGGCGCGGCGGCAGAAGTCCGTGCAGCGCGTGGTGACCGGATCGAGCTCGACCTTGAAGCGCTTGGCGACGCGCTCCAGCGGCACCGGCTGCGCCCAGAACTCGTCATGCAAAACGACGCCCGCGCTGGCGACGGCCCGGGCGCGCACGAACAGCGCGGTCACGTCGGCCACGAGCGCGTCGGTGACGTCCTTGGAGGCGCACGGCTCGCTGAAGGCCTTGGTCTTCTGCTCGAGGGCGACGAACGCGGGGAACAGCTCCGCGAAATCAACGCGATCCCCGAAGAGACGCTCGGCGATGTTGGCGGGGCCGGGCGCCACACACCGCAGCTGCATGGACAGGCAATCGAGGCCGGCGCGGAACGAGGAGAGGAGGAGCGATTGCCCCGCGGGGAGAAACGCCGGGGGTGGGTCCATAGAGTTGGTTTTTCGAAATAAAAAAAACCCGGGTATTTATATAGTAGGAGCACCCCAAAAAAAAATAACACGACGACGATGAGCGGCGACGGCACCGAGGCGAAGAAGGCCAAGACCGACTCGCAGCGCGCCACCTTCATCCTCACGCACTCGGGCGCCGCACCCCTCGACCCCGTGCGCCTCAACGATCTGTGGAACACCACGCACAGCCGCCCGTTCAAATGCATCACCGGGGTCGTCGACGGGGCGACGGGCCTCCACCACGTGCTGCTGGAGCTGGGGTGCGAGAAGCGCGAATCCGCGGTGGCCAACGTGGTGGCGCAGTACGGCAGGGGACGGGTCGATGGGTTCCAGCTGGTCGCGATCTCGCACATCCGCAAAACCGGGGACAAGAGCCCCTCGCAGACCCTCCTGGCCGCGGGAAAGGACGAGTGCACGGCGTGGGCGTGGACGGCCGAGCGGGGGTTGGTGGGCCACCGCGGAGAGGGTTACAACGCCGAGCTCGAGGCGGAGAAGGAGACCAACGCCTTGCTGAAGGCCGCCAAGGACAGGGAGATCGAGAGGCTGCAGGCGCTCGCCGACCAGGGGGGGGCCGACGGCGGCAAGCAGCTGCTGCAACGCCTCCGCTCGGAGCGCGACCGGTTCCGCAGGGAGGCCGAGGCCAAGGACACCGAGCTGGCCAAGCTGAAGGCGTGCCTCGCCGCCGCCCAGCAAGCCGCCCAGGACGGAGCGCGCGCCAAGGCCGCGACCGCGGCGCTGCAGGCGGAGGGGGCGCGGCTGGCGGCGGAGGTGCGCGCGCTGCGAACGGAGCGAGCCGACTGCATCACGCTCCGCGACGAGAACGGCCGGCTGCGAGCGGACAAGGCGCGGTGGGAGCAGGGGTTCGAGGACTACGCGGTGAAGCAGGTCCGCGCCCACTGCGCGGGGGCCGGCGTCATCACCGACATGAACCGGGTGCTGGGCAACCCCCGGGAGGAGTACGCGCGCGTGCTGGCGAAGCTGGCCCACACGATGCGCGCGGGCGCGGAGGAGCGCGTGGACTGGTTCACGCAGGAGGTGGAGCGCCTCAACCGGCAGGTGGCGGACGGCGTCGAGTCCAGCGACGTCGAGCTGCTCGAGTACTGCACCGTGCTGAAGGCGCAGAACGACGCGATGCACGTTAACAACGAAGCGGACGCGGCCTCATGGGAGAAGAAGGCGGCGGACCTGCAGCAGCAGCTGGACGACGCGCGCTTCAGCGAGTCGATGCTCCAGTCCAAGGTGCGGAGCCTCCAGGACGCGTTCAACGCCAGCTCGACCCACTCGCAGGCGCGCTCGTTCCTGCTGGACGCGCTCGAGGGGCACGCGCGGGAGGCGCTCGACGCCGTCACCAGGGGGATGGGGACCGACCCCAACGGCGCCGTGCACCAGGAGCTCGCCATCAAGTACAACTGCACGCGGGCGAGCACCAGGTAACGCGCGGGTGCGTTGTTTTACTCGTTGTTTTACACCCATATCTGATCGCACCCACAGGGAGGAGCGCAGCGAGTGGACGCAGATCCACGAGTCCCCCGCCTTTCGCCTCGGGATGGACTTCGGCCGCCTCCTCGTGCAGGGCATGGAGGAGCAGGTGCGCAGCACGGAGCGCGACGCCGCCCGGGCCGAGCGCGAGCGCGACGCCGCCATCCAGCAGTTCCACGAGGTCCGCGAGCGAAGCGACAAGCTCCTTCGCTCCGAGAGGAAGGCCGAGCGCCTGCTGGCGGCGTACGCCAAGGAGCGCCCCAAGCTGCTGGTGGCCCGCCGAGGGGAGGGGCCCGTCGTGGAGGCGGCGGCGGTCGCCGTGGTCGCGGAGCTGCGGGACGTCGGCACCCTCGCCAGCGCGCTGCAGGGCGAGATCCGGACGCTGGTGGAGAGGCGCCAGTGGTGCGAGGTGATCCAGTCCAAGAGCAAGGCCCTCGCCCAGCAGATTCGCTTCCGCGCCCAGCACCTGCCGATGGTCGACGCGGAGTGGAAGGCCGAGAAGGAGTTCCTGCTGGTGAAGTGCCTGCCGGAGCTCGAGGATCTCGCCACCTCCTCCACTAAGCAGTAAATGCTCGGTCGCTAGACGACGGGGGCAGCTGTGATCCGCTGGGAGCGCTGGCACTCAATCAGCACCACCCTCTCCGCGTTGCGAGAGATGGAGTACGTCGACGCCCACGACAGCAGCCAACCGCCCTTGTACGGCGGGTTGACGGAATCGCTCGTTCGGTTCAAGCAGCAGAACCCCTGTGGAATCGACGTGGGGCGACCGTCGCGGGCAAAGTACACGTTCGACACGTCGTCATTCACGCGAAAAATCACCAGCTCGAGGCCATCCGACAACGGCACCGTCACCGAGCCCGGCTTAAAGTAATCGACGGTGTACTGCATACGCTTACGCAACAACGCCGACACGCCGTATAGCCAGTAAAGGGCTGTGTTTTTAATTTCACTTCTTCTTCTTCGCGCCCCCCATCACCCCCTTCGGCGGCATCGAGAACGCGTCGTCCTCGTGCGCGAACGCCGCCACCCCGAGGATCGTGTACGAGATGGCGGCGGTCTCGTAGTTGGCGGGGATGTTGGTGGGGATCTCCCTGCCGTTCCTTTCCGTCACCACCACGTGCGCCGGCGTGGGGCGGAAGGCGAGCCGCACGTTCTGCTTCGTCGCGAGCTCCAGCACCGCACCCTCGGTGTCCCAGCGGTTGAGAATGAACTCGGCGGCCTGACCCATCGCGGCGGGCGCGAACGCACCGCTCTCCTCCGTGACGTGGGCGTTGGCCACGACCACCGGCCCTGCGACCGCCGCGGCCTCCGTCTCGCTGTCGCGCGTCTGCGTGAGCACCCCCAGCGTGATGGGCTTCCAGTCCTTGGGTTTATCGCCCAGCTTGAGCGTATACCGCGTCGCCGGCAGAAGCGCCCCGCCCTCCGCCCACGCCTGCGCGCGGGTGAGGTAGCCCCGGATGTCGGCGCCCCCGAGCTCGAGCGGGGCCTGGTCCCGCTTCACGTACTCCAGCGTGATGTGCCTGGCCTTCTCGAGGCCCGCCTCCGCCACCACGAGCCGCACCTGATCGAAGTACCCCACCTTCAGCCCCGCCGGGATCGGCGTCAGCAGCGCGGCGACCGCCTCCAGCCCCTTCACGCCCTCCAGCGAGGCCAGGTGCGCCGCGGGGTCGTACGGCACGGCGAAGATGTGCTTCGCGCTCTCGACGACGGCCGCCGCGTGCGCGCGATTCCCCTTGGATCGCGTGTTCAGGTCCGACACCGACATGCTGGCCGTCCACGCGGGCACCGTGTCGTCGCCCTTCGCCGCCTGGTACTGCTCGACGCGCCGCGCGTGGACCGCGTGCATGTATTCCTCGCTGGTGTCGTAGACCCGCTCCAGGAACTCGGCGCGCCCCGCCTTCGCCAGCGGCGTCTCCGACAGCGTGCTCACGGACGGGTCCGGGGCCATGACCAGGGCCACCAGGTGGGTGTCGCGGCGGAATATCTTCTGGATCCGCTGCTTCAGCGAGCACACGAGATCCTCCCCCTCCCACACGGTGAAGATGCCGCCGCCCTGGCTGATGATCGGCACCTTACCCCGGAGAATGGTCTCCCACACGCGCGCGAGGGTCATCGCGTTCCGCTCCGGCCCCAGCTTCTCCGTGGCGCCGCCGGCGATCAGGTCGCCGTCCACGCACTCGAAGCGGTCCGGCCGCAGCCGCTGGAGCCGCCGCATCGTGGTCGACTTGCCGGAGCCGATCGGGCCCACGATCAGGCACACGGACACGGGCACGTCGGAGTCGGAGGCGAAGCGCGACAGCATCGCGTCGAAGTCGTTGGCCAGCGCCGTGATGCGCGCCATGTCGGCGTCGGCGATCCGCGTTACCTCGTCGGCGACCCGCACGTGGAGGCTGGGCTCGTCGCCGAGCTGACCCTCCTTGAGCAGCACCGCCGCCGCCTTCATCATCAGGGTGAACCGCGCCTTCCCCGACTCCGACACCATCCATATGCCCGCCACGCGCGCCATTCGATGGCGGGTCGCCTCCGAGACGAACCCCGCGAACCGGTCGGGGTCGTCCCTCGAGCTGGCGATCACCGGCCGCAGGAAGAACGTCCGCCACGTGTAGTGCGGCAGCTTCACCTTGACGGTCTTCCTCCCGCCGTCGGCGTAGACGATGTTGAAGACGAAGCCCTCGAGCACGTCGCCCACCACCCGCGCGTGGTCGATGGTGCCCTTCTTTCGCGTGACGAGGCCCTCGTCCCTCTGCGTGAACCGGTCGACGGCGCGGTCGAAGTCGCCGTTGCGGAGGCCGTCACGGTCCTCCAGGATCGCCCGCACGAACCGCTTCAGCCCCTCCGACGAGCCCCTCGCCTCGATGGACGTGTCGCACGGGAGCGAGTGCGCGCGGCAGAAGTCCAGCACCTCGTTGGAGGGTCGGTAGCTCACGAGCGATCCGCCGAAGGAGTCGCCCCCGCCGTCGCATCGCCCGAACGTGCCCTCGCCGACGCAGGTGATCACCACCGTGTCCTCGCCCCCGCGCGTGATGTAGCCGTGGAAGTCGTCCTCGCGCGCCATCGCCTCCCCGCCCATGTACAGGTGCGCGTCTGCGAGCTCCTTGATCACGCTGTCGCTGAGGATCCGCTCCATGATGGCCCTCCCCATCGCGATGTAGTCCTTCATCCCCCGCTCCGCCGCGTCCGCGCGCGTGGAAGCGCTCTTCTTGCTGCAGACCGTCCAGTGGTACCCATCGCCCGCCTTGAACGCGATCACGTGCAGCAGGAACCCGCTCCACTTCTTGAAGAAATACAGCGACATGGCCCCGTCCAGCAGGCCGTACTGGAACTCGCCCTGGCTCTTGCTGTCGTTGTCGAACTTGGGGTAAAAGCCCCGGAAGTCGATGTACTCGCCCTCCTTCCACAGCACCGGACACCCGCGAGGGAAGCTGAACTTGCGCCCGAGCTCGATGAGGTCGCCGTCCGACTGGCCGTTGATCATGAGCAGGCGAATGCCCAGCGGCGCGTGCTCAAAGAACCGAACCGCCAGGGTGATGACGCCCGCGCCCGCGGGAACGTCCTTCAGCAGAGCCGACAGAGCCGTGTGGGGGTCCTTGTCGGCGCTTATTCGGCGCAGCAGCGTGGGCTTCAGCACCTCGAGCAGGATCTTCATCCCGGGGTTGGACTGCATCCTGACCAGATCGGCGGCGAACTTGAGCAGCAGGTGATCCCCGGCGATCGGCTCGAACTGCGCATACGACGATGAAGCGCCGCTGGGACGGGTGACAGGAAAATCCGGCGACACGGCCCCGAGCATCCCGTCGACGCGGCTGTGCATCTGCGCCAGCATCTCGCTCATCAGCATCATCCCTGTCGAATCGCTGGGTTATATAATGATCGGCGGGTTTTAGACGCCAAAGCAAAAGGGGCCGCGCCAAAAAAAAAGATATAAAAGACAAAGAACAATTCTACAGGACACCACAAAACAATGAGCGACGGCGGGACTTTCACATTCGGATACACCGGCGGGGCCACCGCGCCCACGACCGAGACGTCGATCCGCAGGGAGATTCGGAAGGAGTACGACGACAAGGTCGCCGCGATGACGCGGCAGCACAACGCGGAACTCAGCCGGGCGCGAGCGGAGCACGCCGACGCGCTGAAGGTGGCGCAGGCGCGGTGCGTCAGGAAGGTGGCCGCCGTCACGGAGCGGCTCGAGGGCGAGGGGAAAAACTTCATGGTGCTCGCCGCCATCCAAACCACCAAGGACCACCGGTTCGAGGCGCTCCTCGCCACCAAGGACGCCGGCATCACACAGCTGCAGTCGGAGGTCGCCCGGCGGGACGCGCGCGCCGCCCGGTTCGCCGAGCGCGCCGCCGCCCTCGAGGCGAGGAACCGCGTGGTCGAGGAGGCGCTCGACGCGCAGCGCCGGAAGATCAACGACATGCAGGACTACATCACGGGGCTCGAGAAGAACCGCTTCTGCCCGCGGTATTAATAAACGCGCCAGCGTCGATCGCAGTATTTAAGCCGGCGCGCGATGCGTGGCGCAACACATCATTGCGACGATGACAATCGACACGGACGAGTCCCTCCACTCGCGCATTGCCGAGGCGTGCGCGCTCGCGAAGGCCGCGCGGTTCCCCACGGCCGACTACGACGCCGTCGCGGCGCGCGTGCGGGGGGTCGTTAAGGGGTTCGTGATGACCGGTTCGAAGGGGATATGGTGCGGCTCGGATGTGGACGTCCGGTTCGATGGGAGCGCCGATTCCACGGACTTCGTTGAGGAACTGAGCGACCTGTACGACGCGTGCGGCGGCGAGAAGCGCGTGTGGAAGTGCAAGAACCTGTGCACCTTCACCGTGGGCACCGTCAAGGTGGACGCGCTGTTCCCCGGGTGGGCGGGCGCCGAGGCGTGCATGCAGAAGAAGCCCGCCACCGAGACGCACGTGGCCGTGCAGCAGGAGTTCAACGACTGCATACTGCAGAAGAGGCTCGGCACGGTGCCGTTCGACGCGCGCAAGACCGCCGCGCTCGCGGCGCTGTGCGACCTGGTGGCCAGCAGCCCGGACCACCGGGCCATGGTCGGCGTGCTCAAGCTCCTGGACCCCGACGCCCCCACGTGCTTCGTCACCCTGGCGGTGGCGGTGGCGGCGTCCGCCGTGCAGGAGTGCGACCGGCCGCGGGCGTGGTGCGTGTCGATGGAGGTCGTGGCGCAGTTCATGTGGCGCTTCTCCCGCTGCCACACCTCCGAGACCCACATCGCCTACAGCTTCTTCGACGAGATCTGGCGCCCATTCCACAAGAAGCACCTCCTCGCCGCGGCGGGCATCAGCCTCGACGACCCCCTCGGCTCGCTGTTCCCCATCACCTCCCCGCAGCACATCCGCGTGCACCAATCCCGCCTGGTGCACAGCCTCACGCCGAGGGGCAGCGGCTACGCCCTCCGCATCCACGGCCCGCCCGTGTTCCTCGGCAGCCCCCGCCCGCTCCCGCCCGTCGTGCTCCGCTCCGTCACCGACTACGTGCTGGTGACCAGCGGCGGCTTCGCCGACACCCGCGTCATCGCCACCGAGATCCACGGCTTCAACAAGCGGGCCGCCGCCATGTGCGCCCCAGCCTTCGGCAAGAAGAGGGACGCCCTCAGCGCCTTCACCGCGACCGGCGGCGAGTTCACCGCGGAGGACCTTGCGCTCCTGTGCGCGCGGGTGGGGTGAAAAAACCCCCCACGAGACGCGCCGCAAGGTATAAAAGAATAAATCGCGCGACGCACCACATATGGCGAATCAGTGGGATTCGGCGCTGTGCGGTTGCTGCGGGGGCAAGGACGACAGCACGTGCTGTATTTCGTGTTTCGCACCTGGTTGGATCATATTACAGAACGCCGAAAAGGCAGGTGTCTCAAAAAACCGGAGCGAGTTTGCATGCCTGGTCTACAGTGTCACCTACTACGCGCAGTGCATCGGCTACGGCCTGGCGTCCAGCAACGGGATCATTAGCGCTATTGGCGCGTTTCACTGCGTGAGCGTCTGCTGCCACGGCTATCTTCGCGGAAGAATCCGCAACAAGTACGCCATCCCACACCCGTGCGGCTTCTGCGACGACTGGTGCACGGCGATATGGTGCTACCCGTGCGCCCTATCGCAGGAGCACACGCAGCTGAAGCGCCCCATACCAACGCCACCGACCGCGCCGCCGGTGCAAGCAAACACAATGCAACTCCCCCCCGAAATGAAAGCGGCCTGAGAGGCCCCCTCCCTTTACTACTTCTTCCCAACGACCCCGCGCTTCCGCAGCACGTCGCGCACCACCGCCCCGGAGGCCACCGACAGCGCGGTCTCGCCGGTGCGGCCGACGATCGCGGGGTCCGCGCCGCACTTGTCGAGGAGGAAGGCGACCATCCCCGCGTGCGACGCGGCCGCCGCCATCATGAGGGGCGTGCGCATCCGCGTGGTGGAGGTGTGGAACATGCCGTCGATGCTGCCGCCGTGCGC
>Ga0247843_1005298_pt1 | contig 18094 bp, 14 predicted proteins | sample LaCruzMarch2017__FD_192420 | JGI IMG/M metagenome (GOLD analysis project Ga0247843, IMG submission 192420) | Freshwater microbial communities from meromictic Lake La Cruz, Castile-La Mancha, Spain - LaCruzMarch2017_8m | ecosystem: Environmental > Aquatic > Freshwater > Lake | place: Spain...
CAAGACTGTCACGGCCATGGATGTCGTGTACGCCCTCAAGCGCCAGGGCAAGACCCTTTACGGTTTCGGAGGTTAAATAATTATTATTTGACCATCGAGCTCGTTGAAGTTCTAACAACAAACAGTACCACAACCGGATTTTCTAAAATCCACCCATATATCAAAGTATCACCAACATCATTTATATAATTTTTAGGAGTACCTATTAATGATTAGCCAAATGTCACATATCGAACCGACTTCATTCTAATTTAATCCGCATTCCTTTCTTAATTCCTCAGTCTTGAAATATGCTCCTCTCCGTATGAAGAATTATCACAGACACCATTGCGATTCTGATCTTTTCACGGGGATTGTCGAAGTCATCATTTTTTTTATTATCCCACTCACACTGTCCACACAACACGTCACAAATGAATAATTTCTCGTTACAATGATGAGGACTAGGCTGGTGATACAACGGTGCGGAGATATCATCCATCGTTCATTGATGCCGTCATTATCATCTTCGCAATCATTATTTTTGATATCACCCATCGTCAACTCGAGCCGCAACGCGTTGATATCCATGACGACGTCGAGTGAGAGTTATTATCGACATCCATCCATCATACCTCTCACTCCCCTTCCATCATCGTTGATCAACGTGCCTCCCCCCACGATGAGAATATTATGGTACCGGCAATTTCATTCCACATCTATATGTCGCTCCCCCAAGAAACGGAGGTTGTCATCGGCATCGGTACGGAAACGGAAAGTAAGGGAGATGGCAAAGGAGCAACGTTCGAAGGCATTGGCAGCCAATAAAATTAATAATAATAATACCAAATCCATGGATAGAGGAGGAGCTAAGAAGAAAACAAAAGCGGACGATTCTAGTCGGAGTCATCGTCCACGCAGTCGAATACCTCGGCTTCCGGATCCTATTGCTCAAAAAGGGAATGGGGATGGGGGGGATGTCATGGTACGTGCATTCCTATCAGCGACGGGATCTAAATACGCATACGTTGCCAAATGTGCAATCATGGACGAGGTCGAGGAGGGGGAGGAAGTACAAATGCATGTCGATCCAATGTCATTATTTGCGGGTATGTCATCAGACACAAGATGGGATAAGGGGGGAAGGAGGATACGGCATGTGAATAAGTTGTCAGATATCTTCCGTCAATCACATTTACAATACTTCCACCCATCATCATTCCCCAATCACGAACCCCCAACAAATGGCATACCGGAGGTGGCATTCCTTGGGCGGTCGAATACTGGGAAAAGTTCATTAATCAACGCATTGTCAAACCTTATTGGTGGTGGAGGAGGGTCGAGCACGAGTGGTGGGGGAGAACTGGCACGAACGTCGAAACGACCAGGGCGGACACAGACTGTGAATTACTTTGGATTGATATCGAATGAGGTAACACAACAGTTGCGTCAGTTGCCGTCATCTGCATCGTCGTCCGCAGGCAATGCAGCGTTGGCAAAGCAATCGAAATTGTACTTGGTCGATCTACCTGGATTTGGGTACGCGAGTGCACCAGACGCAAATGTCGACGAGTGGCAGGAGCGGACACAACAATTTTTGATATCGCGAGCAACTATGTCATCCTCGTCGTCATCCGTAGAGTACCGAAGTCATCGACAAAGTGCCCCTCCCTTAAAACGATTGTATTTGCTGTTAGATTCTAGATTACCAGACGTTGCGCTGCTCGACCTTACAGTTATGGGCTGGTGTGATGAATACTCGATACCGTACACTATCGTGCTGACAAAAGTAGACGGGACTAGTCGTGCAATGTGTGCGAAGCTGACAAATAAGCTGTGCATGCGATATCATTCTCTGTATATGGATGCTAATCGTGACGATAAACTCAAGGACAATGCTGACGATGAGACAGATGATGGTCGAGAGGTTTACATGGATCCAGTGGTTTACTGGACTAGTTCGAAGGATGGTCTGGGTATGGAAGAGCTGCTCCTGAGCGTTGGGAATAGTGCGTTTGCTGTGGAAGATGTATATGATGATTATGAGTATGCAACAAATGATGATGAGGAGGAAGATGATATCAAAATTGACAAAGAAAGAAGACCATCTAAATAATAAATGGTCGACGTTGAATCAATCTATTGGTTGCTACTGCAAGGAGTCTCTTCAGAGATAAGATCTTTGTGGTACCTCTCCATAGAAACACAGTATCTGCTTTTCCCACACAGAGCTCCCACAGCTCCAACTACTTGGTTTGCAAAATGGTGATAATAATATGACCGTTTTCATAGGTAAAAGTCACAATATCTTTTAGCAATATCAGTGCATCCAAAGGGGGCTAGGCGACTGCAAAGGAGATTGGGCTGCCAAGAGCACCTCCACCAACTGTCCCCCACACGAGGTATTGGTGCTGTTCTCTTCAAGAGACAACTGGCTTGAAACCGCACATTAGAGGAAGATGTGTTCAGTAAAACAGACCTCGTATTAAATGATTTCATCCATTAAGTGTTAGAACTATATATAACTCTTGCATACTTCTTAGTGCGGGAATATCCCGCAGTGCCAGCGGCCCACCCACCAAACTCCGGAAACCACTATGATCACTAAACGGATCGACGTCGGCTGTGCAGTCTTAAGCATCCTCTCATCGCCCACCGCTGCATTTCTTCCCACCACATCGTTACACTCCTTCTGTCGCTTCGTTCAAGCAGCGCCTGTTGTCAACGAGTGTCCTCACTATCGTCGCGAAAATAATCGTCGTCGACGTCCGCGATGGGTATCTCTGAGTGGCAGCGACGTTGAACAAGACGTGGAAGACGAAAACGACAATGAGCTTCTGGAGTCAATTGACGAGTCAACCCTTCGATCGTTTTGTAAGACATACTCTCTATCGTCCACGGGGACTAAAGTTGAGATGCTTGGTCGATTGCGAATGTACGCTAGCGAACGAGCCGAGGCTGACCGTCGTCGACAATTGGGACGGAGAGGACGTGTCGAATCGAATCTTGAGGGAAAGGCACGACATGCCATTGAAGAAGGTGATACATTCGATGATGACGATGCTGACGATGATGAACTGCAGGGATACTTTTATTACGCCGCGACGGTATCGGAGGCGACATGTACAAAGGAGGAGGAGGAGAGGAGACAGTCATCTGCTACTGCATTGAAGAAGAAATCTCCATCATCGATAACATCTCCTATCACTAATCCTGATACTATCGTACCAAATTCCAAAGGAGAACGTGTGGTTACAATCTATGATACAACAGAAAAGAATGATTTAACGTCCATGACAATGCAACCATCTGTCGCAGACTTTTCATTAGAAGGGGCATCTAATGCACTCAGATCTCGACAACGTCGACCAGGTGGGGATGCCGCCAACGATTTCACGATAGATGGTACTGCTAATTTAAGGCGAGGTAGCGCTGATGATCCTGAACGCTTCCAGGGTGCCAAAACGGAGGTATATGAATTGGTAACGAATTTGTTGGCAACAACGGGAGCTCCGGCGTTCCTGGATGATGACGAAGATGACAATGTCGAAGGGAATGCGGACGTAAATTCATTTGCGTCACCGTATGGTTTTGTTGGATTTAATCCTGATCGTATACCACCTGATGTTCTGTTATCATCGTCATCCGCCCTTCGTGCCGACGATGGACGTGTCTTAAAAGAGGTCTTATCTGACTTTGAATTGCGTGCCATTGGTCATGATGGTTTCAATGCCGATGACAAGTCGAAGGGTGGAGGACATTATCGTGTTGTGGAGGAGATTGGAACTTTCCTTGAGGGATATCGTAAGGCCGAGGTACGCCGGATCGCTCGTGAAACGTCGTCGATGATGTTAGAACGTCTCGTTAAAGAGGGCGTACGTGGACTTGATAAATTACTAGCAGGGATGGTAAGAGAAGGAGACATTGATCTCAATGATGGGATACAGGCATCGTCCGAGGGAGGGGAGCTGAATGGTGCCTTAGTCAGATACTTGGAAGAGGCGATACGATCACAGGAACAACGAGTGAAGAGGGATCCAATGCCAAAATCCGATGCTATCGTCGACGGCGTGACTAACGTGAGAGACGAGTCGGATGTGATGTGGAATGTCACGAGAGGGGAAGATGGGACGATGATAGAGACGATTGATCCCAATACACCCGCCGTAAAACAATTGCTTCGCGAGGAGTTGGAAAAAACGAGTTACAGTGCGGGCGTGGCGGAAGAAACTTTGCTCACAATGACAGTACAGGAGAAGATACTACTGCTCCTCAAGCTATTGAGAGATAGGGTCAAAGTCGAGGCGGTTATTGGGAATGACTCTCATGCGAGAAATTTGAGGGTATTGGCGTATGCACTTCGAGCAGCAAACGACGACGAACGACATGCGTTGATAACGGAAGAGCTCGGGTTCTCCCTTGATGTGAGTTAGGCAATATCTTACGTATCATCATGACATGTGGCATCTATTGTTTCTGTGGAAACCTCACTTTTACATTTCTTCGTTGCAGGCCCTAGATATATTCTCGGATCTCATTACAGCCTCTGTTGACTATGCTCAGGCGCGATTAAATGACGATTATATGCCAGGCGAGACGCAGTCCATCTCGCCTGTTCTCAACATTGCAAAACTGCAGAAAATCAAAGTCATTGTTGATAGAATTAAGTCAAAACAAATTTGGAAGTGATGACCAGACAATTGTCTTATCTTCTTATCTTATATCTTCGGTTTCGAAAATGGCCGAACAGAAAGTACACAAGTTTAGATGTAAACTCTTAGAATTCAAGAATCTTGTTTGCATTCGTCGTCCAATAATAACACCAGCACTTAAATATCAGTCCAAATCATCTGCATCTAAATTCTCTTTGCTGTTTTCTTCTCCATCTAAATTCTGTTCAATGAGGCAGAAAGTGTCAAATCTATAGATTAGTTATGTTCGATACGGTATCAAATGTCTGATGATAACACACCTCTGATTGCCCTGATTCTCTCTATGCCCCATTGCTGCTCCAGTCATCAGTATCGGACTCATTGGAGAGAGATTCATCATCATCTCTAGTACAGATTAGAAACAGAAGCAAATGCTCAATGATAACATCAGCACCACAGGATACACGGCATTGTTGTCGAATGCTTGCTCCTTCTATCTTGATTTCCTTCTGACGACGAACTGTGTTCTGTTGGCTGTTGTTATCATTGATCTCCTTCTTCCACAGTGCAAGCTCGAGTATGGTTGTAGCCTCCTTCAGCTTTGGGAGCTCATCTTCAAAATGGGCTAATTCAACTTCAATTGAACGCAACACGTGCGAGCTGTCAACAATCCATGGAAAAGAAGCAGTGTGAATTAGACATCTAATGTGATCACGCCAGACTTTGAAGGCAAGATTTTCCACACGCGATGACATGCCACACATGAAGAAAAAACGCATTTGTTCTTGAAATAGCACTTTACTCCGGCGGAATTCAAGAGCAGGATTGACAAACTCATTGAGTAAATACTCCCAATCAATTGGCTGCTCAGGAAAGTGTATTTGCCTCACATGTAGCATATTCTCAATACTTTCCTTTGGTGTATCAGTCCTTCCCATAGTCTCCACCATGTTGGTCCAGTTGAAGTCATAATCAGGGTAAAGTGCTTGATAGCTCTCAAGAAGGAACTCCATAATCTCAGCTGGTGCAGCTCCCCAGAATGCATACAGCAATGGTAGCGCTCCCCACCTATCTTCGGTGATTAGATTTGTGGGGTACCTCTCTACAATCAGACGATATATCTCCAGGTCGTGAGAAGAAGAGCAAGTGAGGATATGAAGAGGAGTCCTGGGGATCCTGTTGATTTCCGGATGGATCCAGCTTACTAGCAAGGAGTCTCTGCAGTACTCCCTGATGATAAGACTGATAGTACACCACACTGTGGACTGGCAGTTTATCAAATCGATATTTCAGCTGTTGTACGATGTTACAATCCGGACCAAACAGCTGCTGGAGATCTGTCCAATGACGCATTTTATATGATCGCTGGAGCTCATCAGACTGTCCCTCCTGGCAATTCAGTTTCTCTTTGTATTCTGTGCGTATGAAGACACGATTGGCCAGAGCAGCATTGGGTGGAATGGCCACGTTTCGTAGACAGTAACACTGATCGAGTGCATAATTTCCAATCTTCGTTACATTTTCTGGGAGCTCCAGAGAGAACATTGATTTACAATCATATAACATGCTGTACGGTATTGTGTTGATGAGCGGTGGGACTCTAAAGTTGGTGAAGATGCATGCAGCGAATGCGAATTCTCCAATGCTTTCAATGCCATCGTGGAGACTAATTGGAGTTCGAAGAGAGCCTGCGAAGGCATAATCTTTAATCCTCCTGAGTGAGTTGGGGATGTTGATATTTGTAATCGAGTGGTCACACCAACCGAAGGAATAATACCCAATTTCCACGAGGCCTTCACACAGCTCCACCTCGGTCAACTTGTTGCGTTCGTAAATTGCTTCTTCGGGGATCGAAGTGACGGAGGAATCAACCCGAAGGCGGACCACATTTTGCGGAGGAATCTCTCCTCCCTCCCCCGTGTAGACGAAGACCCCATACTTCTACTATTGTATACGGGCCGTCGTCAACGTCGGAAACCTGCCTCCATCATTATTATCAGCCGCAGCAGAGTGTTGAGATACCTCCGCGATGGTTCCTATCGTTGACATCTCCCCATTTGTCAATGTGACTGCTCATGATGAGGAGGCACGTCGCATCGTCGCCTCGGAGTGGGATATGGCAATGACGCATGTGGGGTTTGCAATCATCGTAGGTCACGGTGTAGATCCAAATATCATATCAGAGTTGCGTGATAGTGCGATGCGTTTCTTCGTCCAGGATGATGGAACTAAGAAATTATATAACCATGGTCCGTACGGTAATCCTTTCGGTGGCTATACTGGTATGAATAGTGAGGCTGTTTCACAGACACGTGATGGACATGGTTCTGATGGAGGAGGAGATGATGATGGTAGCTTCGCGACGGTGATGCCCGATCTCGTCGAGTCATTCGTATTCAAACCAGAATCGACAATGCCAAAGCCTCCATTGCTCGAGGAGGCGGGGCTGGCCTACCATGCAGCTCTTTTACACGTCCTCGGTGCACTTCATGAACTTACAGCTGCAAGCCTCGGCCTACCTTCTGATTTCTTCGTGCCGTACTACGAACCACAGGGCTCTGTATCGCTTCGACTGTCATACTATCCACCGCTATCGCCAGATCATCAACTTTCATCGGCTGTCCGGTACGGTGAACATACTGATTACACCGGTTTTACCATATTACATCAAGATGAGTCTGACGTCGGTGATCTCGATGCTGGTGGATTGCAAGTCAAATTGCCAAATGGAAACTGGCACGCCGTACCTCCAATACCAGGTGCGTTTGTCGTTAACATTGGTGATTTGTACGAGGTGTGGACGAATGGACGATGGCGATCGACTGTTCATCGTGTAATGAAGCCTCCGTGTGGGTCAGCCGCTGCTGCTAATCCACGATTATCAATTCCATTTTTCACCGGACCACGGAATAATGCCGTGATAACGGCAATACCAACGTGCGTTGACAAGGATCACCCCAGACAGTATGCGCCAGTGACTGCGGGCGACCACCTACTCAAAAAGTTACAGAAAAACAATTGTGTATTGTGAATAATGCGGTGGCACAAAGTTAGTGAATCTTAAGGAGAGTTTATATATAGCTATTCTGTGGAAAAGGAAAGCTACCGCATCTGTTGAAAACAACCAAAGAAGGGAGAATTTCCAGCAAGGATTGGTAGTGCACGTAGTAGTAGTTGGTCAAACGAACTGAATTATTGCTCATGACAGCAACAATGTAATTTTATTCTTTCTTCTTATCATTCAACGTCTTTGTCAAGTACGCCTCTGTATTGGCACTGTACATGATAATTTGTCCGAGCAATATTGAATTAAGCAGTACGCTCGTGCCGTACGATCGTAATATATAAAAATCAAATCCGATTTCTTTAATCGTCGTACCCACCCGGACTAATGAACCCACGAGATTCATAGTTATTGTGGCTGACGATTGTGCTCCAGTCTGCTTAGTTATATGATTCTTATATATCTGTGTCCCTCTTGATATGAGTAGAACTATTGGATTGTACACCATTAGTACATAGTACATTGATGGTGTTAATACTATGATTAAAGAATATATAATGCACATATACATGATATCATTGAAGATGTGACGGTAAAACAATTGGCAAGGACAAAGGTGTTCTTTTTTCGCTTACCATAAAATACCACATACGAGTATGCGCAATACGCGAGTAATGCAAATATAACATCCTTTCTCATCAACATCAGTAGCCGGCCACCAGAAGAACCTTCATCTCTCGATTCATAATACCAAAGTAACGATACGACTATCATAGTTTGTATCAATACGGTAAGCGTTTCGCCATATGCCGAGAATGGATTATCGCGTAATATATTATAATATGCCGCATTCGAGTAGAGTATAATTTCGCCGTACATTGCCATGTGCGATAGACCCGTGACGCCGCTGCCGGACTTGACAATATTACGTATTACCGGAGCCTTGTTTACACAGGATGCGAGGATTATGCACATGCCCATACCCTTGGCAATGAGTCCGACACAACATGGTTTGGTAAGGAGTGGTAAAGATTCGAGACAGTTGGTAGGTGTAACGCTAGGCGATGGATCCGATCCCCAGGCCCATGTTGCGAAGGATTGAACGTACTTATTCTTGACGAATGATGCGATGATCATCTTGCCATCCTCATTTAGTTGTTGCTGCGTGCTCTGGGCAGCAAGAGCGGCGTTGATCACACGGTTGACGTGATAATCCGCCATGGATGGTGCACAAAAGATAAAGATGGGTTGTAGCTGGGCGGGAAATCTCGTAACCCCACGTTTTCAAAACATCTTTTGACGATGGTATCCGCCGCCAACTCCGCAGATCTGATGCCGCCTCACCGGATCTCCCACCGATCTGAGGGTGGTCCGGACCTAAACTATCTCTATGCCATCGCCGGTCCGTCCTCCTCGCTCGATTCTCATCACGGTGGCGTCGACGATGATGACAGAATGACAGTAGCTCCTACTCGACATCGGGGTTCTCATCGACCGATTAAACGCGGACGCAAGTCCGATTTCCGGGCCCTGCGTGGCACCTCGCTCTACCTAGGCGGGGAAGAGGGTCCGAACCGTAAAATATATTGCATCCCGGGCCATGCCGCGCGGGTATTATGTATCGACACGACGACCGACGAAGTATATCCCATCGGTCCGATATTCGATGCGTCTAATATGATATTGGGCGGTAAATTCAAATGGTTACGCGGGATAGTCGTCGGGTACATCATATATGGACTGCCGTGTCATGCCGATTGTATATTACGAATCGATACACGGACCGATGAGGTGAGCACGATTGATATACCCTACGAAGAATATTACAACAATGAACCATCATCGATCGAGTGCCACGATGACGACGAGGAGACTAAAAGTAGTGGCAACGGTAGCTTGGCCAAGAGGGAAAGGAATACACCATGGAAGTATCATGGTGGGACCATTTCTCCACACGATGGATGTGTCTACGCTGTACCACAAACATCACGTCGTGTCCTACGTATTGATCCCGCGAATGAACGTATCAGCTTCGTCGGACCAGACTTTGTCGGGCGGTGCAAATGGTACGGTGGCGTCGTGGGTAAAACGGACGGAGCGATATATTGCATACCGCAGAATGCAAGTGGTGTATTACGGATTGATGCCAGCGGTGTCAATTACAATGGTCCCTTGGTACACCACGATCGTAATAGTGGTAGTGGGCTCTACACACGAAAGTCAGCGGAGGGACGTGTACTCGTTACAGTTCATGGTACCTACCCACCCAATCAACACAATTGGCACGGTGCGGCAGCATCCACAACGCCCGATGGTACAATCGTTTCTGTTCCTAATAATGTCGATACTGTGTTATGTATCCAACCATCATCCAAATCGGCATACCCTCCTCTCGTCTCTACTACGAATACTGACGAAAGAACAGCACTACCACCACCCAAGTGGGAAGAGCCAGAGCTGTACATCCTAGAAGGACAAACGCCATCAGATATTGCCACCGGCCGACATCGTACGGATGGTAAATACAAGTATCTAGGTGCAATGGCAGGTACTGATGGGTGTGTTTATTGCTTCCCCTCTGGTTCAGAAACATGCTTACAGGTAGATACCGTGAAGCGCGTTGCACGGAGTGTCGGGCCGAATTTACGTGACAATGATATGGAACGACTATTTCAAAATAAGTGGCAGAATGGATTAACGAGTGTAGATGAGGGATGTGTCTATGCTATACCGCTAGCGGCCGAGACGGTATTACGTATACGTACTGGAGGAGTAGATGAGCCAGAGGTTACCACGTGGAAACTTCCCGAGCCGAGTAATGTACTAGCAAAGTGGGAGGGTGGCGTATTGGCATCAAATGGTGTCATGTATTGTATGCCCAATAATCATAAGGCAGTCCTTGAAATTGTCCCTTATTGTCTACCCTCCCGTGAAAGTTTGCACAGAGCGAATGATGAGAGAGAGAAAGAACGTGAGGCTGTACGAGAGATGGAGAAGCTGGCATGTCTTCGAGAGGCGGAAAGGAAGGTAGCCGAAAGGACAAAGAAGAGAGAACAACGACTTCAGGAACGAAATCGTAGAATTGAGAAGAACAAGAAGGATGATGATGTAGGAATGATAATGTCGTCGATGCATCTCAAAGTGAAGAAGGATGAAGGTGAGAATAAACTTGTGACCACCAATCCAAACTTGGCCCAATCGACGATGACACAGCCCGCACAACATGTTGTTCTCGACGACGACGTCACGACGCCCTACAAATATCTCTCCGGCATACCCACACTTCGATCCTCGGCCCATCGTGTCAAATACTCACTCACACATCGTCAACACAATCCAAATCCCAAGGGTAAAGATGGCAACTCGACGAATACGACCTTTTTACCGGCACAGTTATGTGAAGAAGACATCTTCGCTTATTCAACTTCTGAATATGATTTCCATGGAGCACTCGTTGACCTACTCCATAAGTGTGATGCAACATTAGTTGGCATCTTCCGAACATTAGCCGATGGTACAAGTTTGAAACCAATGCTTGATAACTTTGTCGTCCCGACAAATTCACTGGTGAGGGAATGTCAAGGGGGGAATCTCGAAAGAGCTCAGGCATACTTGTCAGATGCTGTTGACAATGACGTTGCATTCCTTTGTCTCTTTGATGACTTCTTGGTAAATAAAGTATTGCCACGGCTTAAAGAGCGACTTGAATCGACGGGTTTGCACGATGACAAAGCACCCATCTCCTTCTTCTACCAGCGTCCTCCAACCGTAAGGATTCAACCTGGACCCGCACGAGCATTAGTTCGTGCTCATAATGATGCCGAGTATGGTCGTGAGTTCTCAACACTGCTTTGTTTAACTCGCTTTTATATTCCCTGATAGCGATATCTGACTTTCTTTTGTCATCGTTTACTCACTTTCTAGATCAAAATGGAGAGCTGAACTTTTGGTTACCGATGACCAGTCGGAGAAAGACTGGGGTTGATTTGTTCTGTGAATTGGGATCAGGAGTTGGAGATTTTCATCCGCTAACGGTGGAGTATGGTGAAGTTGCGTCATTTCATGGCTCCTCTAGAGCTCATCATGTGAATCCGAATCGGAGTTTGTGGACTAGGGTAAGTATGGACTTCAGGGTTGGGGTTGAAGGGTATTATGATCCTGACTGGCAGATGAATGGCACAACCAATGATCACAATCGAAGGAAGGTTACTGTTTGAAGAGGATGCACGCAAACTTGTTCGAGTTCCGATGAATGAAAATGCGATAGTTACTGAACGATATGATAAGTAAACTTAAAATGTATTTCCTCCTTCTCCAGAGCCTAAGCTGATGCTTGCAGCCCTGGCGTTCTCGGCTGCTACGTCATCACCTAACATATCAAGAACTCGTCCATATCTCCACCACAATTCAGGACAATTCGACCGTAGTGTGGTACCTTCGCTACATATTGCCCTTGACAAACATAAACTCTCGTAATCTCCGACTTGTAATGATGCATGTATCAATGCATATTCGAGAAATTGGCGCAAATCGAAGTCCCAACCGATTTGATGTGATGAAGTCGGAGAGTTGTCAGACAGGACATCGGCACTGGGAATAATATATGTTGATGACGAAATCCCTGTCGGCATCTCCCATCGCTTGTCGTTGTCTCTTGCTCGGGCTAAATGAGACATAACTATTCTCCAATCTTCAACACTGGAAGAAGTCCCTGACAAAGATGACGATGATGTAGGAACTACCTTCAACTGACCAAGTTTCATCAATTTTCCGAATTCGTGCATGCCTTTCATTGCACTTTCCAATGGACGTGACAATTCCTTCTTGTACAGCTCGCTAGGATTAATCACCAATGATGCAGCTACCAATGCAAGCGGCATATACTCGATGGCAGAACTCGAATTATCGTTATGTTCTTTTATTGTCAAGTTCCACGCCGCCTTGATATCTGTCCATCTGTCGTCAGATTCAGAAATAGCACCACTTAGTGTAAGCCTGAGTAACACTGCCGTGGCATATGTTAGCAATAGTGGGCTGGGAGGCAGCCAGCAAAGTACATCTTCTACTGTTCGTCCGTGCGATGGCATTGGCTTTTGCTGTTGGCTAGGATCAGAATCATCTTTCTGCTTTGAGTCACCAACAGCACTGCTGTTTTTGTCATCTCCACTAAACCAACCAGTAAGCATTGAGCCCAGCGCACCAGCCACATCCTTCTTAATGGAGCTAGGAGCCCGTAAGTCTCGCAGAGAAGAATCTTTTCCACCCCCTTCGAGCCCCTGTGCATTATATTCACTGTATTCTAATACACTACCAAATCCCCCATCATATAATCTTACCGCCGAACGATCAGCGCCTGCTCCTTTACGATCTAGCAATGCTATTGAGCCATAACCCTTCATCCTTGATGAGAAATGTAAGTATCCACATGCCTCGTAGAATTGTGTTCCATCATATCCTGCTAGCTTCGACACCATTTCAGCCGACCGACCTTCCGATGCAAGACAGTGAGACAAGGCCCAAACGGAGGTCCCGCCGGTCCCATCAGCATCTCGTGCTAAAGCCGTTTCGGCAAGACGTTCGGCCGTGGACGCTCGAGATGAAACAGAGGATGACGATAGTCCTACTGCGATAAGTGATATGGCCATATTTTGTACTGGATGAGATTTTTGTAGTCGCATCGCTCCTCCATCACGTTCAGTCCAGTATGTTGAGACATTCGTCGCCGCACGTAATGCTGCACTCGAATCTCCCAACGTGTATGCCACATCCAAGGCTAAACTCAATCCTAACAAATCTCCCGGATAAAGTTCCAACAAACGAAGATAAGCCCCCATTGCCTCTCGATGATTATCCTTTAGTAATTGATATAGTGCATGTAGATGCCATCGTTCTCTTGGTGTTAATAGGTGATGTAAGGCTGATTGATGTTGCGGTTCAGAAGAAAGTTGTATTCCTGGCGATTGTTTTGACGGAACAAATACGGCATCACGGTGGGAAACTGCCTTGTGTGCCATGGTCAATAACGACGGTGGTGACGATATTGATGATGAATCACATGTCGTCGAACTGAGCAACTTATCAATCTTACGCACATAATGACTCCCACCCTGAGCTAATACTGGTGCCACTGTCGCAACCACTAGCATAGGTGCAGTGGTAATGTTGTATGATACTAATTGAGTATCCTCCTGCTCTAGTCCACCTACTACACAATCATTACTACTATTCCATTCGTAAGCATGACGTAACAACTCACTCCATGCCAAGGATGATGCATGATATGCCCGTACGTCTGGCCCACTGGCATCATTCCCAGAATGCAAATTGGCCGACCCGCGAGAGATAATACATAGTGATGTACCGTCGAATGAGGATACTGCATCATTCATTTGTTTGCTACTACCGTGTACATCTTTTATTAATTGTTGTTGTTGTTGTTGTGTGGTACTACTACTACTTTTATCATCTGCATCTTCCATTGCTCTGACCGAATGATTGCTGTTACTCGATTTCTTTTCTGATGAATGGATCGATCCCAAATCTAACAAATTCGTATCCAAATTATCAACAAAGGTTATAGTCTCTCCAAAGAAATCAGATTGTCGTGTAACTCCCAGTGGCAGGTACTCTCCTTGAATGGAGGAATCATCATTATTTTTATTCACTTGGGTATAGTATCTAATATTATAGTGAGCATAGTCTCTTTTGTTGTTGCCTCTACTGAATTCCCTGCGATTATTCAAGCGAAAGTCATTCTTCGTAGTGTGTATTGATGCAATAGTGCTGCCAATAATCGGCGTCACCATGGCCTTTTTCGTGCGACATTGTCTACTCCAAGCGACATCGAGCACCGATATTCGATGGATACCGCCGCTATTCAGACGGAGAATCCGCACCATGATAAAAGATCGGATACCGCAGGTCGTCTTGGTGTTGAGGCGAGGAGGGAGGACAGACGCCGCCCAATTCAAACCATGGTGTCGTCGCCCGTCGTTGCGATGCCAAGCATTGGACTACAAGCATTTCCGTGGGCTAATCGTACCCTGACATGTCTCGCATTGAACTAGGATCATGCCTCGAAGAAACGGCTACGATGCCATCCCCGAGGACGATGATGGCTTGAGGCGCACGAAAATCAATCAAGTCGTCGCATTACTGTTTGGTTCAGTTACAATAACGATTATAATACTGTTTACCATCGCACGCAGCTTCACTTCAACCGACGATATCATCGATTCATCGAATTGCATTCTCCTCTCCAAACACAATCACCATCATTATCATCACGACCGATGGAAGAAGAAACGACATCGTGATATGAATACGCCCTTATTCTACGAAAAGCAACTCATAGATCACTACGGCGATGACTCCATGAAACACTGGAAACATCGGTATTACAAGTCAACCGAACACTGGCGTGGTCCGGGTTGGCCAATACTACTCGTCGTGGGAGGGGAAAGAGCGATGAATAATGGCATGTTATATCCCTTCGTTACGGACGCATTAGCGAAGCGATTTAGCGCCGCGGTCATACAGGCGGAGCATCGTTTTTATGGTCCGTATCAACCGTTGAAATTCCCATCGAGCATTGCTCGTAAATTAGAATTATTCACGCCCGCACAAGCGATGGAGGATATGCGTCGTTTGGTCATGATCGGGCTGCGCGAAAATGGACAAGACTTCGTCGATTGTTCGCCTCACCGATCGTCCAAGTCATACTGTCCGCTCGTTACGGTGGGCGCATCCTATTCCGGTTTTCTAAGCGCCATGTTCCGACTATTACATTCGGATGTCGTCGATATGGCATATGCTAGCTCGGCGCCATTGTTAATGTATGGTCAAATAACCGACAATCGAGAGTATTACAATATGCTCACTCGAGCGGTTGATCGAACTATTCCCGGCTGTGCACATGCAGTAAAGTCGACATTGTTGGAGGTTACTCGACTCATACGTAACATAACATCGGTGAATGATGCCGCACTTGCCATTGGGGTGTGCGATGGCGAGAAGCTACCCGTGGCATTCTATACAACGAAGGACCTTGCAAATGGACTTAATCGAATGATCGCGAATGCATTCGTTAATAATAATGCGGGTGTTTATAAATCAGGATATAATGTCTTGTACAAGCTCTGTCAACCCTTTCAGGATATTACCATGAATTCTGTAGATCGGATTAAGGCATATTTCATCGAGCAGGCAATTGCCGATTATGAGAATAGTAACAGTTGTGAGGTATCGTCATATTCATCAAATATCTGCCACAAGACGGCAAAGGAGAAGTATTTGAAAGACATGCTTGAGGGGAAATGCAAGGATATGCGTCCCGATATTGGTCCGGGTCCATATTATGATCGTAGGAACGGAAACGAACTCGCCAAATTTGATGGACATGTATATGATGATCAAGATAGCTATAAGTTTCAAACATGTACCAACCTAATTTCATTATCAAGTCGGGGCAATGAATCCATGTTCCCGAACCACTTGACAACGTACGATGAAGTGACGCGCGATTGTCATCATACATACGGGCCCGAGATTGGCAAGATACGACCAACGGAACTCGTGGATATGTGGCACTTTGCACCAGCGAGGGCATTCGTCAATACTGGCGTATCGCGCATCATCTTCGTTAACGGTATGAACGACATGTGGTCGAAAGGAGCATATAGCGAAAATGTTTCTGATACCGTACTTGTGGTGAATATGATTAATGCGAAGCATTGTAGTGATTTGACTTACACAAATATAAAGTATAATGAAGAACATGATACAGAAGATGTCAAGGATGCAAAAGAGAAGATTGCATATATACTAGAAACTTGGCTCCAGGCAGTTAAATTGGAGGCAGCCCAGTAGAGTAGAGCTAAGCAAGCTATTATTAAAGTTACATGATTTATTTACTACTAATATACCTTCACAAGGCCGCACCAATCACGTATAAATAATGCCATCGTTGCAGTTACATCCCTAAAACTTTCCAAGCATACACTTTCATCGACACCGTGAATGTTTGTGGCCTCTGGACCATAACACGTAACAACAACCTTACTTGGATCTTGGAATAATGAGGAGTAGAAACGTGCATCGGTTGTGCAAGTAACTGGCTTTAGATGTAGCTCTTTCAATGGTGATGATGGGGATGATTCCTTCGTGGCATGTGCATTGCATTTACGTAACGTTTCGACGAATTCCCTCTGCAGCAGCGTTGATGAGCTACTACCACCACCGCTGTCATCGTCGACATTCTGAGCCATGCCATTCACATATTCTGGTAACAGCACGGCTCCGTCAGCATGAAATCCTTGATATGTAATTTCTAACCCTAGTCCCAACTCCTTTGCCTTGTCATTTAATTTTTGTTCAACATCCTGCTTCACATCATCAATCTGTGCACCAGGAAAGAACCCAACACGTACCTCAAAGGTGCAATTGCTAGGCACCGAGCTTGCCCAGTTTCCACCCACGATCTTACCTAAGTTAAAATTCACTGGATGATCAATCCCCACAAAGGCAGGATGGGCACACCCTTTTGGTTCATTATATCGATCTTCGATGGTCCGGAGTGCGTCATATAATGCATACGCACCCTCAATAGCGCTGGAGCCACTGGATGTTGATAGGACATGACATGGTTTACCGGTAACGGTGGCACGGAACCAAAGTACGCCTAGCTGGGCAGTAACAATCCATGGAAATGGTTCAGGTATGATAACTGCTGTCCTACCACTTTTCCCCTTCGTTGCAGCCGCAGCCGCATCAACATCATTATCACTAGTGTTAATAATATCAAGTGGTACAATCGACGTCCTCCGATCGCTCGGGCAACAAAAGCATCCATCAACGCCACCACCACCACTACTATTATCAATGATTGATGCAAGTGCACCATTACCAGTACATTCCTCCTCGACGACTGTACATATAGTAACTCCGCCTTTGCCAGGCATGTATCCTAATCGTTGTATAGCAACGAGTGCATATATCATGGCTACAACACCCGCTTTCATATCACCACACCCACGTCCATACATTCTTCCATCTTTGATGTATGCATCATATGGATCTTTCGTCCATCCATCTGAGTAGGATGCAGGTACGACATCAACATGACCACATAAAAATACTGCATCTCCATTGTCAGTAGTAGTATTCGGGGAACAGCGAGACCGAGCAACAATATTAAACTTTTGGTCATCATCATACTTCCAATCCACTGGAGAATAACCACGTATATTACATATATCCTCGAGTCGGACGGGATGTTTGGTAACGTCAAACCTATCATTGCCCAAGACGCGCTTTATATGATCATAAATAACATTCTGAACATTCCCTTCGCCAACTTCTAATGTTGAATTAATAGCAACAATTCGTTGGAGGAAATCTATTGCATCGGCTTGTATGGCATTAATTGATGCGAGGATATCTTTGGTACTGGGGATACCAT
>Ga0247843_1005299_pt1 | contig 18088 bp, 17 predicted proteins | sample LaCruzMarch2017__FD_192420 | JGI IMG/M metagenome (GOLD analysis project Ga0247843, IMG submission 192420) | Freshwater microbial communities from meromictic Lake La Cruz, Castile-La Mancha, Spain - LaCruzMarch2017_8m | ecosystem: Environmental > Aquatic > Freshwater > Lake | place: Spain...
CGGGCTTGCCCAAGCAGTGCGGCGCCATCTTCGCCCATTGGGCATCCGTCAGTACGAATCGTTCCATCCAGAGCTTGAATCACAAATCCAACGCCTTGCGAATCCCAATTCTCAACAGGTCCTAGACCATGATCAGCGATTCTCTCATCGCTGATCATGGTCTAGTGCCCGGCATTCTCGCCACTGAAGTCCGGCGGCGCCAGGCCGCTGGCCGCCAATTCGCGGGCGATCTCGGCCTTCAGCCGCTCGAGCCCCGCCTCGGTCGCGGCTTCGGCGCGCGCCACCAGCACCGCCTGGGTGTTGGAGGCACGCAGCAGCCACCAGCCATCCTCCGTCAGCACGCGCACGCCATCCACCGCCTGCACCCGTGCGCCGGCGGCGGCCAGGCGCGCCTTCACCTCGGCCACCACGTCGAACTTGCGCGTATCGGCGCAGTCGAAGCGCAGTTCGGGGGTGTTGATCACCTGCGGCAGCGAGGTGCGGATGGTGGCGAGATTCTGCCCCGTGCGCCCCAGGATGCCCAGCAGGCGGATGGCGGCATACAGCGCATCGTCAAAGCCATACCAGCGATCGGCGAAGAAGATGTGGCCCGACATTTCGCCGGCCAGCGGGCTGCCCACCTCGGCCATCTTGGCCTTGATCAGGGAATGGCCGGTCTTCCACATCAGGGGCGAGCCACCGGCCGCCGCCACCGCGTCGAACAGCACCTGCGATGCCTTCACGTCGGCGATGATGGTCGCACCCGGGCGGCTTGCCAGCACGTCCCGCGCCAGCACCACCAGAAGCTGGTCGCCGAACAGCATGGTGCCGCCGCCATCGACCACGCCGATGCGGTCGGCATCGCCATCGAAGGCAATGCCGAGATCGGCGCCCTCAGCGCGCACCGCGTCGGCCAGCTGCACCAGGTTGCGGGGCACGGTGGGGTCGGGATGGTGGGCGGGGAAGGTGCCGTCGATGGTGCCGTTGATCACGGTGTGCCTGCCCGGCAGGCGCGCCACCAGCCGTTCGGTGATGGCCCCGCCCGAGCCATTGCCCGGATCCCACACCACGGTCAGCGCCGCGTCGCCACCATCCCAATCGGCCACCAGCCGATCGAGATAGGCGGCCGAGACATCCACCGTCTCGGCGCTGCCCGGCTTGGCGGCCGGGAGGTTGCCGGCGGCGGCCAAGGCGCCGATTTCCTGGATCTGCGGCCCGAAGAAGGGCTTGCCGCCCAGCATCATCTTGAAGCCATTGTAGTTCGGCGGGTTGTGGCTGCCCGTGACCATCACCGCGCCATCGGCGCCGAGCTGGTAGGAGGCGAAGTAGAGCATCGGCGTCGGCCCGCAGCCGATGCGCGAGACCGCCATGCCGGCCTCGATCAGGCCCTGAACCAGCGCTTCCTCCAGCATCGGCGAGGAAAGCCGGCCATCGCAGCCCACCGCCACGCGCTGGCCGCCGCCGCGCGCCACGATGGCGCCGAAGCAGCGGCCGATTGCGTAGGCATCGGCGGCATGCAGCGTGGTGCCGACCACGCCGCGAATGTCGTATTCGCGCAGCGAGGTCGGGTCGAAGGCGTGTGGAAGCCCGGCCATCTCAGGCATACTTCTTCAGGATGGCCTGCATGGCCGGCGCCATGTCCGGCCGCGACAGGGCGAAGGCCACCTGCGCCTCCAGGTAGCCGGACTTGTCGCCGCAGTCGAAGCGGCGGCCTTCGTAGCGCACGCCGTGGAAGGGCTGGTGGCCGATCAGCTTCGCCATGCTGTCGGTCAGCTGGATCTCATTGCCTGCGCCGCGCTCCATCTTGGCCAGATGCTCGATCACCTCGGGCATCAGCACATAGCGGCCGATGACGGTGAGGTTGGAGGGCGCTTCCTCCTGCTTCGGCTTCTCGACCAGGCCCTTCACCTCGACCAAATTGCCCTCGCTGGCGCCCGGCGCAATGACGCCATAGGAGGAGACGCGCGCCATCGGCACTTCCTCGATCGCCACCACATTGCCGCCGGTCTGCATGTAGGCGTCGGCCAGCTGCTTCGTGCAGGACACGTCGCACAGCATCAGATCGTCGGGCAGCAGGATGGCGAAGGGCTCATCGGCGATGAAGGCGCGGGCGCACCAGATGGCATGGCCCAAGCCCAGCGGCACCTGCTGGCGGGTGGAGATAACGGAACCCGGCGGCAGCGCCTGCGCATGCAGCATGGCCAGTTCGCGGGTCTTGCCGCGCTCGGTCAGGGTGCGTTCGAGCTCGTAGGCGACGTCGAACTGGTCCACCAGCATGGTCTTGCCGCGGCCGGTGACGAAGCAGAATTGCTCGATCCCGGCAGCGCGGGCTTCCTCGACCGCGTACTGGATCAGCGGCTTGTCCACCACCGGCAGCATTTCCTTGGCCATCTGCTTGGTGGCGGGCAGGAAGCGGGTGCCGAGACCGGCGACGGGCAGGACGGCTTTGCGAAGCGGCTTCGGCATGCGGAGCTCCCCTGTGGCGATGCGCGTCGCGAGACGTGCCACAGCCCCGCGCAACCGTCCATCAGTCGGGAAGAAGAAGATCTCGCGCCGCGTTCAGACGGGCGGCCAACCAATCCGAGCCGCCCTGGTCGGGGTGGGCGGCGCGCATCAGGCGACGATGGGCGGCGCGGATCTCGGCCTCGGTGGCGCCGTCCGGCAGGCCGAGGATCTCCAGCGCCTCGGCGCGGGTGATCAGCCCGGGTTCGCGCGTCGGCGCCGTGGCACGCCAATCGGGATGGCCGCGGTCGAGCCAGGCCTCCAGCAGCGACAGGCTGTCCGCATCACTGGCCAGTTCGCCGCGCAAGGCCAGCAGCTGCGGCAGGTCGAGCCCGCCCAGGTCGCGCCCGGCAAAGGCGCCCTGCTTCACAACGCCGCGCATCTCGCCACTGTCATGGTCGAGCAGCATGGAAAGCCAGGCGGTGTCCACATCGCTGCGCTGGCCGCCACGGGCCGCACCGCCAGCGGCAAAGGTCCGCGCCGCGCGGAAGCGCTGAACGACATTGTAGGCCGCCGGCCCGAACACGACCAACGCCCAGAGCGCCTGCATCCCGCGGCCCGTCAGCAGCATGAAGGCCGCGATCCCGCCGCCGAGCACCACGCTGCCCCACAGCAGGGTGCGCTTCACATCGCCGGGCTTGGCATCCACGAAGGCGCGCGCCGCCAGCAGCAGCAGCACCAGGCCGAGCGCGCCAAGCGCGAACCAGGCCATCAGCGCGGCGCCGGCAGCTGGCCGGCGATACGGCGCGCCGCCGCGCCCGGCAGCCTGGCCAACGCGGCCCGCCCGCCAGCCGCGAAGATCGCGACGGCCCGCAGCAGTTCCGCCAGCGCCGTGGCGCTGGCCTGATCGAAGGGTGCCCAGGCGCCGCCCGACACGCGCGCGATCTGGCCGAAGGCCGTCCGGGCGATGGGGTCCTGCCCTTCCTGGAAGCAAAACACCGGGGTGCCGAACAGGCCAAGCTCGCCCGCGATGTGGCAGGCGCTGTCCACATCTTCCTCGAAGGCGTCGCCGACCAGGATCATGGCCTGGATGCGGGCGCGCCGCGTCTCGGCCAGCGCGTGGCGCAGCGTGCGCCCAATTTGTGTCTGGCCGCCAAGGCACTGCACGCCGGCCATCCGGCGCGCCAGATCCTCGGCGCTGGTCAGGAAGGGCGTCGCCGCCAATTCCTGGAAGCCGCGGAAATAGACCAGGCTGATGGCGATGCCGCCAAGGTCCCGCACCGCCTGGAACATTCCCGCCTGCAAATGGCAGGCGCGGTCCCAGCTGGGCTGGCGGCTGGCGGTGGCGTCGATGGCGAACAGCAGCCGCGCGGGGCCGGCGGCAGGGCGCACCGCCGGCAGGGATGCGACCTTGTCGAGGAAGGCGGTGACGGCGGCAGAGCCTGGCTTGGCCGGCAGATTGCTCATGTTAGTGATGTGGCCCCGGATGCCGCGGCCCGCCAGCCCCCGCGGCGTTGAGGGAGCGCCTTGAGGAGGGCTTTGCCCTCCTCAAACTCCTCCCACCAAGGGGCAGCGGCCCCTTGGAACCCGGGTTTCATGCCCGTCTGGAGGAGGCCATCGGCCTCCCCCAGACGGGCATTGGAATCGAGGTCCAGGAGGCTAAGCCTCCTGGTAGGGGAGGTCTGGAGGGGGCAAAGCCCCCTCCAGCACGCGCCCCCTCACCCGCCCGCGCTGAGCCCGTTCGCCTGCGCCGCGGCCAGCGCCGTCAGGTTGACGATGCCGCGCGCGGTGACGCTCGGCACCAGCACGTGGATGGGCTTGGCCATGCCGAGCAGCATGGGGCCCACCTGCAACCCCTCGCCGGCCGCCTTCAGCAGGTTGAAGGCGATGTTGGCGGCATCCAGGTTCGGCATCACCAGCAGGTTGGCCGCATCCGTCAGCCGGCTTTCGCTGATCGCCCGCGCCCGGATGGCGGTGGAGAGCGCGGCGTCGGCGTGCATTTCGCCATCCACCTCGAAATCCGGCTTGCGCGCCAGCAGCAGCCGCAGCGCGTCGCGCATCCGGCGGGCCGCCGGCGCGCCGGAGCTGCCAAAGCTGGAATGGCTCAGCAAGGCCGCCTTGGGCACGATGCCGAAGGCACGGATCTGCTCGGCCGCCAGCAATGTCATGTCGACGATCTGCTCGGCCGTCGGTTCCACCGTCAGGTGGGTATCGACGAAGAACAGGGACCCGTTCGGCACGATCAGCGCTGACAGGGCAAATACGCGCGCCACTTCCGGCCGCTTGCCCACCACGTCGTAGATCTGGTGCCAATGGGCGAACCAGTCGCCGGTGCCGCCCACCAGCGCCGCGTCCGCCTGCCCGGATTCCAGCAGCATGGCGGCGGCCACCGAAGGCCGGCCGCGCAGATTGCGCGCCGCCTGGGCCGGCGGAATGCCGCGCCGCCCAACCTTGTTGTCATAAAGCGGCAGCAGCGGCGCGAAAATCGCCTCGTCCATCGCGGGGTCGAGCACCGTCACGCTTTCCGAGAAATCCATGCGCAGGCCCATGGCGCGCGCGCGGGCGGCCACCACCTCCCGCCGGCCGAGCAGGATGGGTTCGGCCAGCCCCTCATCCAGCACGGTCTGCACGGCGCGCAGCGTCCGCTCATCCTCGCCCTCGGCAAACACCACCCGGGCGGGGCGCTTGCGCGCCGCCTCGAAGACCGGGCGCATCAGGTTGCCGGAGCGGAAGACGAAGCGCTCCAGCTCGGCGCGATAGCGCGCGAGGTCGGCGATCGGCCGCCGGGCCACGCCGCTATCCATCGCGGCGCGCGCGACGGCGGGTGCGATCTCCAGGATCAGCCGCGGGTCGAAGGGTTTTGGGATGATGTAGTCGGGGCCGAAGGTGGGCGCGGCACCGCCATAGGCGGCGACCACCACCTCGCTCGCTTCCATCCGCGCCAGGGCGGCGATGGCATCCGCCGCCGCCACCTTCATCTCCTCATTGATCGTGGTGGCGCCAACATCCAGCGCGCCGCGGAAGATGAAGGGGAAGCACAGGACGTTGTTGACCTGGTTCGGATAGTCGGTGCGCCCGGTCGCCACGATGGCATCCGGCCGCACGGCGCGCACCGCTTCGGGCAGGATCTCGGGCTCGGGATTGGCGAGCGCGAAGACCAGCGGGCGCGGCGCCAGCAGCGGCAGCCATTCCGGCTTCAGGATACGCGGCGCCGACAGGCCGAGGAACACATCCGCCCCCGGCAGCACCTCGGCCAGGGTGCGGGCCGCGGTGTCCTGCGCGTAGGCGGCCTTGAAGGGGTCGGTGTTCGGGCGCCCCTGCCAGACCACGCCATCAATGTCGCAGATCGTCACATTCTCACGCCGCAGGCCCATGGTGACCAGCAGGTCGAGGCAGGCGATGGCCGCCGCGCCGCCGCCGGTATTGACCAGCTTCACATCCTCGATGCGCTTTTCCTGCAAGACCAGGCCGTTACGCACCGCGGCCGCGACGATGATGGCGGTGCCATGCTGGTCGTCATGGAAGACCGGGATGTTCATCCGGGCGCGAAGCGTGCGCTCGATCTCGAAGCATTCGGGCGCCTTGATGTCTTCGAGGTTGATGGCGCCGAAGGAGGGCTCCAGCACCGCCACCGCCTCGATGAAGGCTTGCGGGTCGCGCTGTTCGATCTCCAGGTCGATGGAATCGATCCCGGCGAACTTCTTGAACAGGACCGCCTTGCCCTCCATCACGGGCTTGGAGGCGAGCGCGCCGATGGCGCCAAGGCCCAGCACCGCGGTGCCGTTGGTGATCACCGCGACCAGATTGCCCTTGGCGGTGTATTCCCAGGCCAGGTCAGGGTCGCGCGCGATTTCGACGCAGGCCGCGGCGACGCCGGGCGAATAGGCCAGCCCCAGGTCGCGCTGGGTGGCCATGCGCTTGGTCGGCTCGATCGAGAGCTTCCCCGGGCGCGGGAGGCGATGATAGTCGAGGGCAGCCTTGCGGAAATCTTCATCCATGGCGCAAGGGTAGCCGCAGTTCGCGCGGGAGGCGAGGCGCGGAAACTGGTGCGGTCAAGAAGATTCGAACTTCCACGGGGTTGCCCCCACCAGCACCTCAAGCTGGCGCGTCTACCATTCCGCCATGACCGCTAACCGGGTAGAAACCGCGCTATAGCCGATGACCCGTCCCGAGACAACGTCCCCCGAAGCCCCCGCCGCGACCACCCCCGAATGGCTGGTGACCGAGGGTTTGCTGCCCATGGAGACCGCGCTCGCCGCGATGCAGGCGCGGGCCGAGGGGATTCGCGCCGGCACCGCGGCCGAGGCGGTCTGGCTGGTGGAACATGCGCCCACCTACACCGCCGGCACCTCCGCCCGGCCGGAAGACCTGCTCGACCGGCGCTTCCCCACCGTGGCGGCCGGGCGGGGCGGGCAATGGACCTATCACGGGCCGGGCCAGCGCACCGCCTATGTGATGCTCGACCTGACCCGCGCCCATGGCAGCGTGCCGGCGCGGGACGTGCGCGCCTATGTCCATGGGCTGGAGGAATGGCTGATCCGCGCGCTCGACCGGTTCAATGTCCGGGGCGAGAGGCGCGCGGGCCGGGTCGGCATCTGGGTGGCCGAGGGGGGCGGGCGGGAAGCCAAGATCGGCGCCATCGGCGTGCGCGTCACGCGCTGGGTCGCCTGGCATGGGGTGGCGCTGAATGTGGACCCGGACCTGTCGCATTTCGGGGGCATCGTGCCCTGCGGCGTCGCCGAGCATGGCGTGACCAGCCTGCATGCGCTGGGCATCCTGGCGAGCCTGGAGGAAGCGGACAGTGCGCTGATGGCCGCCTGGGCCGAGGTGTTCGGATAGGGCGGATTTCCTTGACTGGCGGGCGCGCCGTCGCCCAGAAGAGATCGGCAGAAAGGGAGAAGGTCATGATGCGCGTGGCGGCCATCCTCGCCCTCGCCCTGGCGGCTTGCGCCGGTCCTGACGGGCGCGAATTCTCCCACCCGGTCGGCAGCCGCGCAAACTGGTCCGAGCCACGCCAGATGCCCGGCAGCTTCACCGCCATGGACCGGATCTTCCCGGCCCGCCGCATTGCCGCCGCTGCTACGCCGCGCCCCTTGCCGCGGGCCGAGGCGCCGTTCCCGCCCGTTACCTTCCTGACCGCGCGCGGCCAGCCCACCACCCTCGACGCCTGGCTCGCGACCAGCGACACCAGTGCCTTCCTGGTCATGCGCAAGGATGGGACCATCCTGCTGGAGCGTTACCTCCAGGAACGGCAGCCCACGGACCGCTTCACCAGCTGGTCGATGGGCAAGACGGTGATCGGCATGCTGGTGGGGATCGCGCTGGCGGACGGGGCGATCCGCTCGATCGACGATCCGGCGGGGGCCTATGTGCCGGGCCTGGCCGGTACGGCCTATGCCGAGGTGCCGATCCGCGCCCTGCTGCACATGACCTCGGGCGTCGCGTTCCGCGAGGAGTATGCCGTGCAGGTCCGTGGCAGCGACATTTCGCGGCTGGCCCAGGGCACCTTCCACGGCAATGGGCCTGGCGGCGCCGCGTCCCTGTCCTTCGTGACCCACCGCGCCGGCCCGCCCGGCGTGTTTTTCAACTACGCCTCGGCCGACACGCAGGCGCTCGGCCTGGTGCTGGCCGCCGCCACCGGGCAAAGTGTTTCGGCCTATCTGGAGCGGCGCATCTGGCAGCCGATGGGTGCCGAGGCGGAGGCCAGCTGGCTGGTGGACCGCGCCGGGCAGGAGGCCGCCTTCTGCTGCCTCAACGCCACGCTGCGCGACTATGGAAGGCTTGCGCTGCTGTTGGCGAATGGGGGGCGCGTCGGCGCGCAGCAGGTGCTGCCCGAAGCCTGGGCGCGCAACATGCTGCAGGTGCGCGACGGGCTCTCCCCCTTCTACGCCTACCAGACCTGGCGCACGCCCGACATGGTCGGCGCGTTGATGCTGGGCGTGCACGGACAATGGATCGCCATCCACCAGTTCGACGACGTCATCATTGTCCGGCTTGCCACCGAACCCACCGCCAGCACCGGTCGCGACGTGCCCAACACGGCCACGAACATCCTGAACGCCGTCCCGGCGGCCCTGCGGCTCGCGCGGCGATGAATCCGCCCCGGGGCTGGCGCGCTTCGGATAGGGCGGGCGCCGGCTACAGCCAGTCCGGCCGCGGCAGCGCCATGTAGGCGTCGCGCAGGCTGTCCGACCAGCGCTGGCGGAGGAAGGCGAAATAGGGGTCGCTCTCCTCGATCCGCTGGCGCAGCGCCAGGCGGCATTCGCCGGCGCGGATCACCGTCAAATCCACCGGCAGCCCGACGGTCAGGTTCGAGCGCAAGGTGCTGTCCATGCTGATCAGCGCCAGCGTGACGCCATCGGCCAGCGCCGTCGCCGGGGTCAGCACGCGGTCGAGGATCGGCTTGCCGTATTTGTGCTCGCCAACTTGCAGGAAGGGCGTGTCTGGCGTCGCCTCGATGAAGTTGCCCGCCGCATAGACCAGGAACAGGCGCGGCGGGGCGGCGCCGATCTGGCCGCCCAGCAGGATCGCGCAATCGAAGCCGATCCCCTGGGCGCGCAGCGTCGGCCCATCCGCCTCGAACACGGCGCGCACCGCGGCACCCACCAGCTGCGCCGCGCGGAACATGCCGGGCACGTCGCGCAGCGTCTGCCAGACGCCGTCCAGCAGAACCCCTTCCTGCAGCCGGTTCCACACCGCCTGGGTCACCGCCAGATTGCCCGCGGTGGCCATCACCAGCGCCCGCTCGCCGGGGCTTTCCACCACATGCGTCTTGCCGAAGGTCGAGATATTGTCGACGCCGGCATTGGTCCGCGTGTCCGAGAGCAGGACGATCCCGGCATCCAGCAGCAGGCCGACACAGTAGGTCATACGGTCAGGTAGGCTTCGCCGATCAGCCGGCCCAGCTCCTCATTGCGGTCGATCATGCGGGTGAGGAAGGCGTGCAGCCCATCCTCCAGCGTTTCCTCGATCTGGCCGAAGCGCAGCTCGGCCAGCATGCGGCCGACCAGCCGGTGGCATTCGCCCTGCGCACCGCCATTGGCGGCGGCGATCATGTCGAGCTCATGCGCAACCCGATCGAGGCAGGCGAGCAGGCTGCGCGGCAGTTCCTTCCGATAGATCAGCAGGTCGGCCACCAGCCGCGGCTGCAAGCGCGCATGATACACCCAGTTATAGGCCCGCAGCGCCGAGACGCAGCGCAGCAGCGCCTGCCATTGCGCATAGGCGCTTGCCCCCTCGCTGCCTGGGCCGCTGAGCGCCGGATGCTTGGCGTCCAGCAGGCGCGCCGTATTGTCGGCGCGTTCCAGCATGGTGCCCAGATGCACGAACCGCCAGCCATCATTGCGCAGCATCGTGTCCACGGCGGCGCCGTTGAACAGCAGAGTGCGGGTGCGCACCCAGTCGAGGAAAGCCGGCAGCCGGTCATCCTCGGTCGCGCTCGGCGCCTGGGCGCGCATTTCGCGCCAGGTGTCGTTCAGCGCTTCCCACATATCCACCGTCAGCGCGGTGCGCACGGCGCGGCCGTTGCGGCGCGCGGACTCAATGCAGGAGACGATGGAGGAGGGATTCTCCGGCGCCACCGCCAGCCAGCGGGTGACCGCCTCGGTGGTGGCCGGCTGGTCGGCGGCGCGGAAGGAGGGCTCGGCGCCGGCGGCCACCAGCAGGCTTTGCCACTCATCCACCTCGCCCCGCAGCGCCTGGCCCATGCCGGCCATGCGCTGCGCCACCTGCATCCCGCGCGCCAGGTTGCCGGCGCGCTCCATGTAGCGACCCATCCAGAACAGGCTATCCGCCGTGCGTGACAGCATCGGCTCAGAACCTGTGAAAAAATCGAGTTCGTGACTTAACGCCCGTTGAGAGCATTGGGTTTTCTCCTGCGATGTTGGCGCCTTCGGGCATTAACTCACAAACTCTCAGGGCCCCCGCGCCGCCACGGGATCATCCTCGACCACCCAGGTATCCTTGGTGCCGCCGCCCTGCGAGGAATTCACCACCAGCGAGCCCTCGCGCAGCGCCACGCGCGTCAGCCCGCCGGGCACGATGCGCACTTCCCGCCCCATCAGCACATAGGGGCGCAGATCCACATGGCGGGGCATGATCGCGTCCCCCGCCACCGTCGGCACGGTGGACAGCGCCAGCGTCGGCTGCGCGATGTAATGTTCGGGCCTGGCCAGGATGCGGGCGCGGAATTCCTCCTGCTCGGCCTTGGTGCTGGTGGGGCCCACCAGCATGCCATAGCCGCCCGAGCCATGCGCCAGCTTCACCACCAGACTGTCCAGATTGGCCAGCACATGGCTGCGCTCATCCGGGCGTTCGCACAGGAAGGTCGGCACATTGTTCAGCAGCGGCTCCTCCGCCAGGTAGAAGCGGATCATTTCCGGCACGAAGGGGTAGATCGCCTTGTCATCGGCGATGCCGGCACCCGGCGCATTGGCCAGCGTGATGTTGCCCGCGCGATAGGCGGCGAAAATCCCGGGCACGCCCAGCATGCTGTCCGGGCGGAAGGCGCGGGGATCGAGATATTCATCGTCGATCCGGCGATACAGCACATCGACGCGCTTCGGACCCGCCGTGGTGCGCATGAACACCACATCATCCTGCACGAACAGGTCGGCCCCCTCCACCACCTCCACGCCCATCTCATCGGCCAGGAAGCAATGTTCGTAGTAGGCGCTGTTATAGTGGCCCGGGGTCAGGATGGCGACGCAGGGTTCGCGCCGGCAGTTGCGCGGCGCGGCTTCCTTCAGTGTCTCCAGCAGTTCCTCGGGATAATGCGCCACCGGCAGCAACCGGTGGTCGCCGCACAAGGCGGGGAACAGGCGCAGCATCGCTTCGCGGTTTTCCAGCATGTAGGACACGCCGGAGGGGGTGCGGCAATTATCCTCCAGCACGTAGAAATCATCCGCGCCGGTGCGCACCAGGTCGATGCCCGAAATATGGGAATAGACGCCGCCGGGGGGCACGAAGCCCTCCATTTCCGGGCGATAGGCCTCATTGCCCAGCACCAGGGCCGCGGGCACCCGGCCCTCCTTCAGGATGGCGCGCGGGCCGTAGATGTCGGCCATGAACATGTTCAGCGCGCGCACCCGCTGCGTCAGGCCGCGCGCCAGCCGATCCCATTCGGACCGCGCCAGGATGCGGGGGATGACGTCGAAGGGGATCAGCCGTTCCGGGTCGCCGCCCTCGCCATAGACGGCGAAGGTGATGCCGACGCGGCGGAACAGCGCCTCGGCCTCGGCCCGCTTGGCAGCCAGCGCCGCCAGCCCATGGGTTTCGATCCAGCGGGCAATGCCGGCATAGGCGGGTCGCACACCGGTCTCGGCGCGCATTTCGTCGAAGGCGTGCAAGTCCAAAAGCCCCCCTATCCCAGCCCTTGGGCGATCCTTGCGAATTCAAGGCGCCCTGGGAAGGGGGCCGCGGGGGAAAGAGCGGGCACGGCGGAGGCAGATTGCCTCAGCCGTGGGCGCTGCCCGTCCGGTTGGCGAGCAGCCGCGCCGCAATCGCGCGCACGCAAAGCGTGAAGGCCTCCAGATCGTGCCAGCGCTCGGCCGGGGGCACGTCGCGGGCGGCCAGCAGGCCGCCGGCCGCGCGGATCCCGCCATCCACCATCAGATTATCCACCAGCCCGAAGGCTTCGAGGCCCAGCCCCTCGGCATCGCGCCAATGGCCGGCGGCATCCCGCGTGGCCCCGGTGGCCGCCCGCGACCGCGTCAGAAAGTCCGGCGCCGCGTTGGAATAGCCCGCGATCGGCCGGCCGAGCGCCCGCATGAAGCCAAGCTCATAGACCGTGCCGACATCGGCCGAGGGGCCGCGAAAGGGCGTCAGGTTGGCGATCAGCGCGTCGCAGCGGCGGATATGTGCCTCATTGCGCAGGTAGATGGCATACCAGTGGGCGTCGGCGGCGTCGGCCGCCGGGTTCTCGATGGGGTCGGTCGGGAACACCCCCTCCAGCCCGTGCGCGGCGCAAATGCGCTTCTTCGCCGCGGCATGCGCGGCGGCATGGGGGAAGAAGACGTCGGGGCCGGCGAGGTAGACCTTCATGCGACCGCATTGCCAGCGGCCGGGCGGCGGCGCAACCGCCAAGGGGGGACTTGCCCTGCGGCGCGGCGGCGTGTGCGATGGGGCGATGGACGCCGAAGCCCACTATAATAACCGCCTGCTGGTGCCGGATTATCCGCGCTACCTGGCCGCCTGGCGCCTGGCCGCCCCCGCCTTCCGACAGGCCATGCCGGGGGCAAAGCTGGGCGTTCCCTATGGCGCGGGCCGGCGGGAAAGGCTGGACCTGTTCCCGGGCGGCGGCAGCGCCGCCGCCCTGTTCCTGCATGGCGGCTATTGGCAGGCGCTCGGGCGGGAGGATTTCAGCCACCTGGCCGCAGGCCTCGTCGCGCGGGGGGTGGATGTGGCGATCCCGAGCTATGATCACTGCCCTGCCGTCACCCTGTCGCACATCGTGGCGCAGGCCCGGGCGGCGGCGATCCTGACCCATCGCATGACCGGCCGACGCCTGCTGGCGATCGGCCATTCGGCCGGCGGGCATCTTTCCGCGATGCTGCTGGCCACCGACTGGCGCCGCATCAACCCGGCGCTGCCCGAGGATCTGGTGCTGGCCGCCCTGCCGATCTCCGGCGTGTTCGACCTGGCGCCGCTGGTCGGCACCACGCCGGGCAAGGCGCTGCCCCTGCCCCCGGCCACGCTCGCCACCTGCTCACCCCGCTTCCTGCCCGCGCCCGGCCGGCCCCTCCATTGCCTGGTCGGCGCCCTGGAAAGTGCGGGCTTTCGCGACCAGAGCCGCGACATGGCCATGGCCTGGGGCGGCACCGTCGAGGAAGCGCCGGGCGCCCACCATTTCACCGTCATCGACCCGCTGGCCGAGCCCGACAGCCCGCTGGTGGCGACGGCGCTGCGCTTGTGCCACGCTGGCCGCTGACAAACCACGAAGCTTGGTCGAGGGAGACAGGATCATGATCCAGAAGATGAACAGGTTCAGCCGCCGGGCCTTGCTCGGCGCCAGCGCAGCCACCCTGGCGATGCCAGGCCTGGTCCGCGCACAGGCGCAGCCGGTGAAGATCGGCGTGGTGGCGGTGGCCACCGGGCCGCAGGCGACGCTTGGCAACCATCTGCGCGATGGCTTCCTGCTGGGGCTTCGGCACCTGAACGGCCAGCTCGGCGGGCGCCCGGCGGAGGCGGTGCTGATCGATGACGAACTCCGCCCCGACGTCGCCGTGACGAAGGTGCGCGCCGCGATCGAGCGCGACCGCTGCGACATGATCGTGGGCGTCGTCTTCTCCAACATCCTGGCCGCGGTGATCCGGCCGGTGACGGAAAGCGGCACCTTCCTGATCAGCACCAATGCCGGCCCCTCGCCCATCGCGGGTCGCGGCTGCAGCCCCTTCTTCTTCGCGACCTCCTATGTGAACGACCAGAACCATGCGGTGATGGGCCAGGCGGCGCAGGATGCCGGGCATCGCCGCGTCATGCTGCTGACGCCGAATTACCAGGCCGGGCGCGACGCGATGGCCGGCTTCAAGTCGCGCTTCCGCGGCGAGGTGGTGGACGAGATCTACACGCCGCTGACGCAGCTGGATTTCTCGGCCGAGCTGGCGCGGATCGCCGCCGCGCGGCCGGACGCGATCTTCACCTTCATGCCGGGCGGCCTGGGCGTGAACCTGGTGCGGCAGTACCGCCAGGCCGGGCTGGCCAACATCCCCTTCCTGTCCGCCTTCACCGTGGACGAGGCCAGCCTGCCCGCGCAGGGCGAGGCGGCGCTGGGCTTCCAGACCGGCACCACCTGGACGCCGACGCTGCCCGTCGAGGAGAATGCCCGCTTCGTCCGCGACTTCGAGGCGGCCTACAATTACGTCCCCGCCAGCTACGCCGCCCATGCCTATGACACGGCGAAGCTGGTCGATTCCGCCATCCGGCGGGTCGGCGGCAACATGGCCGACAAGGCGGGCCTGCGCGCGGGCCTGCGGGCCGCGGATTTCCGCAGCGTGCGCGGCGCCTTCGCCTTCGGCGCCAACCATTTCCCGGTGCAGGATTTCTGGCTGGCGCAGGTGGGCCGTCGGGCCGATGGCCGCTTCCAGACCGAACATGTCCGCAAGGTCCTGGAACGCGCCGTCGATCCCTTCGCGGCGGAATGCCGCATGCCGGCGGGCTGAGGTGCCGCCGAGGGGCGCCCACGCATGACCGCTCAGCTGCTGCTGGTGCAGCTGCTGAACGGCGTGCAGCTGGGCATCCTGCTGTTCCTGATCGCCGCCGGCCTCACGCTGGTGTTCGGGGTGATGGATTTCATCAACCTGGCGCATGGCGTGCAGTACATGCTCGGCGCCTATCTGGCGGCCTGGTTCGCGGCCGCCACGGGCAGCTTCTGGTGGGCGCTGATCCTGGCCCTGCCGGCGGCGCTGCTGATCGGGCTGGTGCTGGAATTCCTGGTCTTCCGACATTTGTATGACCGGGACCATCTGCAGCAGGTGCTGGCCACCTTCGGCGTGATCCTGGTGCTGAACCAGGGCGTGAAGCTGGTGTTCGGCGCGGCCCCCTTGCAGGTGCCCATCCCCGACCTGCTCTCGGGCGGCATTCGCATCATGGATGGGCTGCTCTACCCGATCTATCGGCTGGGGATCATCGGCGGCGGGCTGGCCGTGGCGGCGGCGCTCTGGTTCATGGTGGAGCGCACGCGGCTCGGCATGCTGGTACGCGCCGGGGCCACGCATGCGCCGATGGTGGCCGCACTCGGCGTGGATATCCGCCGGCTGTTCATGTTCGTCTTCGGCTTCGGCGCCATGCTGGCCGGCTTCGCGGGCATCCTGGCGGCGCCGATCCTCTCCGTTGAGCCCGGCATGGGCGACAATCTGCTGATCCTGGCCTTCGTCGTGATCGTCATCGGCGGCATTGGCAGCGTGCGCGGCGCCTTCCTGGCGGCGCTTCTTGTCGGCACCGTGGAGACCTTGGGCCGCAGCGCCGTGCCCGATTTGCTGCGCCTGTTCCTGTCCGCCTCCGAGGCGCGGCAGGTGGGCGCGGCGCTGGCCTCCATGCTGATCTACATCGCCATGGCGGCGATCCTGGCCTTCCGCCCCGCCGGCCTGTTCCCGGTGCGCAGCGCCAGTGCTTCAACATGATCCGCACCCTTCGCGCCGAGGCGCCGGCGCTGCTGTTGCTGATGGGCCTCGCGCTGGCGCCCTTCCTGGGCTTCGGGGAAGGCTATGTGCTGACGCTGCTGGCGCGCGCCATGATCCTGGCGATGGCGGCCGTCGCACTCTCGCTGCTGGTGGGTGGCGGCGGCCTAGTTTCCATGGGCCACGCGGCGATGATGGGCTTCGGCGCCTATGCGGTGGTGATCCTGGATGATCTGCGCATCACCGAGGCCGCCATCGTGCTGCCGGTGGCCATCCTGGCCGCCGCCGGCTTTGCCTTGGCCACCGGCGCCATCGCCATCCGCACCAGCGGCGTGCACTTCATCATGATCACGCTGGCCTTCGGGCAGATGGCCTTCTTCACCGCGACCTCATTGGCCGCCTATGGCGGCGATGATGGCTACACGCTGTATGCGCGCAGCACGGTGCTGGGCGTGGCGCTGCTGAATGACCGCCTGTCCTTCCACTTCATCTGCCTGGGCGCGCTGGCGGGCACCTGGCTGTTGGCGCGCATGCTGCTGGCGTCCCGCTTCGGGCGCGTGCTGCGCGCGGCACGCGGCAATGCCGTGCGGGTGCAGGCGCTGGGCTTCGACCCTTATCCCTATCGGCTGGTTGCCTATGCGATCGCGGGCGGCATTGGCGGCGCGGCCGGCTTCCTCCTGGCCAATGCCACGGAATTCGTGGCGCCGGCCTATTTCTCGTGGCAGCGCTCGGGCGAATTGCTGTTCATGGTGATCCTGGGCGGCGTGGCCGGCCTGCATGGCGCGCTGATCGGCGCGCTGGCCTTCGTGCTGCTGGAGGAGTGGCTCTCCCACCAATGGGAGCATTGGCGGATGCTGTTCGGCGTGTTGCTGATCCTGTCGGTGCTGTTCCTGCCGCGCGGCCTGGCGGGCCTGCCGGGCCAGTTGGCGAAGGGCTTCCGGCGTGGCTGAGCCGCTGCTGCGCCTGGATCATCTGCGAAAATCCTTCGGCGGGCTGACGGTGACGCAGGACGTCTCGCTTTCCGTCGATGGCGGCATCCATGCGCTGATCGGGCCCAATGGCGCGGGCAAGACCACGCTGATCCACCAGGTCAGCGGGCTGCTGCGCCCCGATGGCGGGCGCATCCTGCTGGGCGGGGAGGACATCACCGCGCTGCCCATGGCGCGGCGCGCGCGGCGCGGCCTCGCGCGCACCTTCCAGATCACCTCGGTGGTGGCGGATTTCTCGGCGCTGGAGAATGTGGCGCTGGCCGTGCAGGCCAGGCGCGGCAGTTCCTTCCGCTTCATCCGCCCCGCCGCGCAGGAGACGGCGCTGAACGAGGCCGCCATGGCGGCGCTGGCCGATGTGGGCCTCGCGGCGCGTGCCGATGTGCCGGCAGGTGCCATGAGCCATGGCGAGAAGCGGCAGCTGGAACTCGCCATCGCCATCGCCGCCGAGCCGCGCCTGCTGCTGCTGGACGAACCGCTGGCCGGCGCCGGGCCGGAGGAGACCGAGCGGCTGATCGACATCCTCCAGCGCCTCAAGGCCCGCTACGCGATCCTGCTGGTGGAGCATGACATGCAGGCGGTGTTCGCCATGGCCGACCATGTCTCGGTGCTGGTCTATGGCGCGCTGATCGCCAGCGGCCCGCCGGACGCGATCCGCGCCGACCCGGCCGTGCGCCAGGCCTATCTGGGCGAGGATGACATCCCGCTGGCAGGCCCCCGCTGATGCTGCGGATCGAGGCGCTGACCGCCGGCTATGGCAGCAGCCAGGTGTTGTTCGGCGTCGATCTGTCGCTGGCCGCCGGCGAGGTGGTGACCATCCTTGGCCGCAATGGCATGGGCAAGACCACGACGATCCGCGCGCTGATGGGCCTGCTGCCCTCGGTCGGCGGGCGCATCTGGGGCGGGCGGATCGCGCTGGATGGCGCGGCGCTGGTGGGCCAGCCGCCGCACCGCATCGCGCAGCGCGGCTTGGGCCTGGTGCCGGAGGGGCGGCAGGTGTTCCCGACGCTGACGGTCGAGGAAAATCTGGTGGCGACCGCGGCGCATCGCGGCCCCGGCGCGCCGCGCTGGACGCTGGCGGGCATCTGGGCGCTGTTCCCGCGCCTGGCCGAGCGACGCCGCAACCTGGGGCACAAGCTCTCGGGCGGCGAGCAGCAGATGCTGGCCATCGGCCGCGCGCTGATGACCAACCCGCGCCTCTTGATCCTGGACGAGGCCACCGAAGGCCTGGCGCCGCTGATCCGCGCCGAGATCTGGGCGGTGCTGGCGGCGCTGAAGGCCGAGGGCCAGTCGATCCTGCTGATCGACAAGAACCTGGCGGCGGTCATGCAGCTGGCCGACCGCCATATGGTGATCGAGAAGGGCCGGACCGTCTGGTCCGGCACCAGCGCCGACCTCGCCGCCGCCCCTGAGGTGCGGGAGCGGCATCTGCACCTGTAATACCAACTCTCGCGGCCCGTGACTCACGAGGGGGATTCCCCGACGCGGTGGCGATGTGATTCAAGCTGGTGATCCTCGGAGGCTCACCATGCCGCGCGCCATTGCCCTGCGTTCCGACTTTAACGC
>Ga0247843_1005300_pt1 | contig 18087 bp, 12 predicted proteins | sample LaCruzMarch2017__FD_192420 | JGI IMG/M metagenome (GOLD analysis project Ga0247843, IMG submission 192420) | Freshwater microbial communities from meromictic Lake La Cruz, Castile-La Mancha, Spain - LaCruzMarch2017_8m | ecosystem: Environmental > Aquatic > Freshwater > Lake | place: Spain...
TGCTCCATAATCATCAGAACCACCCAATTGCCGACCACCTCCGCCACCACCTCCGCCACCGCCACAACCAGCACCACCCGTTGTGCCAGCACCACCAGCTCCGCCAACAGTGTAATATCCGCCAGCAATTAATCCAGCACTACCAACAGCACCTGCAGCTCCCGCAGAGCCACTTCCACCAGGTTGCCCTAGCTGACCTGATGTCACGCTACCACATCCTGGTGTTTGATTAAAAAATGAGTTTGTAGGGCCAGATCCTGTAGCACCACCTGCTCCTCCGCAACCCACCGGAAATCCCGATAATCCAGGGCCTGGATTCGTACCTCCAGAATGCCGTCCACCATTTTGACCCAAACCTCCATTATTGCCTGATGGACTTATACCTCCAGTTCCTCCTGGAGGCAAGTTAGGTTCGGACGCACCAGGCTGTCCATTTCCACCCGTACCACCTGGGGCTCCAGTCACTCCAGGTTGACCAGGCAAACCAGCACCAGCAGCGCCAGTTGTAATAACACAACGGACAATATCATAGCTCGAACAGCCCGTTAAATAGATGCCGTAAACGGAAACCTCTGCGGCAGTAGCATCTCCCACTTCAATAGTTAAATCTTGAAGTCGAAATCCAGTAGCATTGAGCCCAAACAACCCCACCAAAGCATTTGCTGGGGCAGGCAATACATTGGCTGGCGACCGACTGATTATGCTTGGGACACCATTACTCTTTATCCAAGTTGCTGGATCAAAACCGCCTTCAAGGGTAACTCCAGATGGTATTTGCAAGGAAGTTGTGATTGGATATGTTCCAGTTGCAATCCAAATGATGGTATTGGCTCCTGATGCTAAACTGAGTCCGTAAGTCAGCGAAGCAGGATTAGCACGGGTGCCTGCCGCACCACTAGACGCACCACTTGGAGCGACATAAATCACTCCGCATTGCTGCGCCATTGAAACGCTAGAAATAAAGACTAGCGCTAAATTCCAAATAAGATTACTGAGGAATTTAAAGGGCATTTTTGGTTTTAAGGAACTAATAAATCAAAATCAAAACTATCGAAGCAATAACGGAATTTCAATCGACTTGCATTTGACGATACCATCATGCCAAAGTTGCCCCATTAATGTGAATTCCAATTAAACCATACGAACCACTTTTTCCCCCTTTTCAACCATACTACCTAGGGCCGTTAATTCCAATCCAAACTGCGAGCAGAGCTGAATAAACCGGTCCTTTTCTGTTGGCTCTACTGCTATTAGCAAACCTCCACTTGTTTGAGGATCGCAAAGCGTGAAAAGTTGTTCCCCGGTAAGTGTAGAAACTTTAGAACTGTACGATTGAAAGTTGCGCATGGTCATGTCTGGATAGATGAATTGATCCAAATAGAATTTTATTCCTTCGATGAGTGGCACCTTAGAATAATCCACTTCTGCGCTCAGATTTGCCCCTTCACACATTTCGATTAGGTGTCCAAGGAATCCAAATCCAGTAACATCAGTCATGGCTTTCACCGATTCTAACTTTCCAAGTTGTTCGCCAATGCTGTTTAGCTGGAGCATGAGCTTCGCTGCTTTTCCGAGGTCTTGCTCGCGCAACTTTCCGCGTTTTTCTGCCGTGGCTAGAATGCCAATACCCAGCGGTTTTGTGAGGTAAAGTTCGCAGCCCACGGTCGCGGTACTATTCGCTTTTATGAAAGCTTTATTGGCAATGCCCGTAACTGCCAAACCAAAAATTGGTTCGGGCGAATCGATACTATGGCCGCCAGCGAGTGGAATTCCAGCTCTATCGCAAGCCGCCCGCGCACCAGCCATTACTTGTGCTGCAATTTCGGGTGCCAATTTGTCGATGGGCCAACCTAGAATGGCAATGGCCATTAGTGGTTTTCCGCCCATGGCATAGATATCCGATATAGCATTCACTGAGGCAATGCCGCCAAAATCGAAGGGGTCGTCTACTATGGGCATAAAGAAATCGGTAGTGCTGATAATAACGCGGTCATCATCAATGGCCATAACAGCTGCATCATCTCTTGTAGAATTGCCAATAAGCAGATTGGGGAACAATTGGGTTGAAGCATTTTCGCCCAAGATGCGGCTGAGTACTGCTGGCGCTATTTTGCATCCGCAGCCTGAACCGTGGGAAAAGGCAGTTAATTTGATGGGTTCAATGGGTTGGTCCATTCAGATTATTGATGTGATTTAAAATCATTTTTGCGTTAACTAGAGCATCGCCACTAGGGCTTTCTAGCGAAACAATACTTGCCCTTGCGTGCTTGGTTCTTCCAAATTGATAGCGTTTGTCGTAATAGTCTAAAAGCATATCGGCCACACTGGCAAGATTGCCCGCTTCAAGCAGTTCGAGCGACTCTTTCACCCTATTTCCACCAAAATTTTGCTGTATTTTTTTAATGGATTCGGCCAGTAATTGAACATCTACAGTTCCATACTGGTTCACAAGATGCTGTATGCGCATTTGTTTAGGAACGATGAGCTCAACAGATGGAGCAGCGTTCATCGCATTCCAAAGCGTTACGGGCAAATAGGCTCTTCCAATGGTTAGGCTTTCACTTTCTACCCAAATCCGCTTTTGAGGATTGAGGCTCTGCATGGCTGCAAATATGTTGTTTTGAAATTGCTCGCTACTTGGTTGCGCAGGCATTCCAAGCCCTCCAAATGCTGAACCTTTGTGGTTGGCCAATCCTTCTAAATCCAATACTTGCTCGCCCAAACTTTTCATGGCATACAACACATCGGTTTTGCCCGTGCCTGTTGGGCCCGACAACACCATGAGGTTCAAAGGCGCTGTGAACGATTTCAGGATGTGATTGCGATAGGCTTTATAACCTCCTTCGAGCACAACACACGACAACCCCAGATGCTCGAACAGCCACGCCATGCGATTGCTGCGCATGCCACCACGCCAGCAATGCACTAATAATTCTCCTTCACTAGCAATGTGCTCGGCTTGCTTGGCTAGGGCCAGCATTTTGGGACCTACTAACTCCAGTCCTTTCTCAATCGCCTCTTTCTTTCCTTGCTGTTTGTATAAAGTTCCAACCACCGCGCGCTCATCATTTGTAAAGACGGGAATGCTGTGGGCATTGGGTATGTGTCCAGCCGAAAACTCGCCTGGCGATCGCACGTCTACCGCTGGAATCGAATTATTGAGTTGAAGAAATTCGGTAATGGCAACAGTTCGCATAGGTAGTGGCGCAATGGGCGAAGCTATCTATAAAGACTGGAACGCGCCAAGGTTGGCTAGCTTTGCGCACATCGCTTACAAAAACCAAAAAACATGTTCATGCGTCATCCAATTACTTTACTTGCTCTTTTCACTTCTGTGCTATTGGTTTCGTGTGCCACCCATATTCCTTGCGGAGTAGAAACCGACCAAAAAGCGGGATTGCAAAGCAAAAAATACAAAGCTTCGCTGGCCGAGCGCGACTCATTGTGTACCAGAACCAAAAGTTTGGAGGAAGAAGTGAGCGCTGGTTTAACCCGCGAGAAAGGACTGAATGAAGATTTGGTGGAGCAAAAGAAACGGTATGATGTGCTGATGAAAAACTCGGGCGAAGAAGTAGATAATCTGAGCAATCATTTGATGACCAAAGAAGCGGAACTGGCAAGCAAAGAGCAATTGCTAAAGGATAGAGAGGCGAGGCTCAAAGTGTTGGAAGATATTGTGAAGAAACAAGACGAGCTAATGAATGCGCTTTCCGATCGCATCAAAAAAGCTTTGTTGGGTTTTGATGCGGACGAACTTAGTGTAGAAACCCGCAACGGAAAGGTGTATGTGTCTATGTCTGACAAGCTCTTGTTTCGCTCGGGCAGTGATGCCGTGGAGGCCAAAGGCATTGAAGCTTTAATCAAGCTTGGCGATGTGTTGCAGCGCAATGCCGACATCAACATTCAGATAGAAGGCCATACGGATAGCATTCCAATTGCTACGGCACGGTTTCGTGATAACTGGGATTTGAGTGGAGCACGTTCTACTAGTGTGGTGCGCATTTTGACCGATAAAAAAGGGATGGCTCCAGAGCGCATTACTGCATCGGGCAAGGGAGAATTTAACCCTATTGCTCCAAATAAAACTGCCGAAGGCCGCGCAAAAAATCGTAGGACAGAGATTATTCTTTCTCCAAAACTGGATGATTTGATGGAGTTGCTTGGGAAGTAATGGTTTAGTTCTTCTTCCCTTTAAAATTGGTGGTGCTGCCACCGCCTAGGCCACCGTTATTGTTGGTCACTTTGAGGCTATCTGGAGCCACAAATATGACACTATAGAATGATGAACCCCCAGAAAAATGCGTGAATTCTCCACTTGGGCGAATTGGAAAGGAGTCGCTTCCATTAAGCGATAGGAATGAATCGCCCACAGCCACAACAGTATAATTGTCAGGACCATCGTAGGTGACTACCGTAGGTTGGCCCATTAGCCAGTTGCTACTATGGCGCCATCCTGAATAGTTTCCTACAAACTCATCGCGATAATCCGGGGTTGAGTTGTCTACAATATCCTCTCCTTCGCAGGAGAAGAGTAGCACTGGCATCATTAAAAAAATCAACTTTCTCATAGTTTGTAGCTAAGATAAATTCCCGTTCCATTGGAAGAACCAAAGGGCGCAATGGTAAGTCCTTTGGGCAGATTTTTCTTTTTGTGTAGTTCGGGAATAAGGGTTCCAATAGCCCCACCAACCAAATAGCCCACAATTACATCGGACGGAAAATGCTGGCCTGCTTCTACCCGCAAATAACCTACTACGGCAGGCGTAATCACTGCAGCTGTCCAAACCAAGGCTTCAGCCGTTCGATTGTCTGAATAATCGGAAAACACTTTGGCGGTGAGGAAACACATGGCTGCTGCAGTGGATGTGTGCCCAGAAAAGAACGACTTTCGGGCATCAGCGCTTAATCGCTCCTCCATAGGTGCATTAGGATTGTAGGCATAAGGGCGGGCGCGGTCTACCACACCTTTCGAAAGTTCGGTGAGGCCAATCGTAATCCCGGCCACTTCCACGTACATAAACGCAAGGCCAAGCCAGTCCTTGCGAGCGCGCCTATCCGCTAGCATTAGCAATGGCATGGCTGCCGAGGCATATACCATATAATCGGATGCTGTGGCAGAAGATGGCCGCCAATTTTCGGCAGTGCTGCGGTCAAAGCCAGGCAGTTCGTACTTATCGAGTGCCAAAACCGTTTTTTTAGAGTAGGGCGTAACCTGTTGTTCTGTAAAATAACCGATACCAGCCAAAAGGACTGCTCCAGAGGAAAACACAGCATCGCGTTTCCATCTAAAATTGTACGGACTGGCCTCCTCTTGGGCAACACAAGGCGCCACCCAAAAATATGTTGAGAATAGAATTAGAAGGGTTTTGTGTAGCCGCATCAACAGATTAGTTCACCGCTTTTAGCTTTTCATTCAAACCTACTACGACTGCCTTTTGAGCATCAATCTCACTTTTTTTAACTACTTGTGACTGACCCAAACCAATGATAGCAGTTTTGGAGTCTTCAATTTTTTTGACGCACTCCGCAATTTCTTCTTCCAATTGAGTTTGAGTTTTGGCCAATAAAATCAATTCGGCTTCCTTATTTGAAAGGACTTTATTCGCTGACTCAATTTCAGCATTCACAACTGCCCTGTTTTGCTCTAAAGCAAACGTATACAAGATGTTTTTGGCTACCGTGAATTGATTGGAATGCGAAGCCAATGAAAGATAAGCCCCACCAAGGTCGAAAGCAGCATAAACTCGAATTCCATCTCCAAGAGATTCTTCCAAATTTGAGTATACATCAAAACTATTGCTTCCCATCTCTTTCACTAAACAATTGTCTGCGAAATATTCCTTCTTGTTACTCACTTTTCCGTCAAGTTCTTTTAGTTGTTTCTCCCAGGCTTTACTCACATCTTTCAAGTTGCCATTGTAAATCACAAACGACAGCGCATTTTGAGTTCCAGTCGAAAAAACTCTTTTCACTTCTATAACCTCAATTTTCTTTTGGGCGAAGGCTACTGATGCTAGGCATACAAAGGCAATTAATGGAAATGCTTTCATGAAAACTTTGATTTGGTTTTTTGAGGCTGTAAAGAAACAGAATAGCTAGGGATTGAAATGAGGCGAAAAACCACGAGTTGCAGCCATTTCTATTGCCCTACCTTTGTTTCCTTATCTAAAGTATTATGAAAACTGTTCTAAAAATTGCTGGTGTACTTATTCTTTTGCCGCTGCTATATGCAGGTGGGCATTTGCTTTACGGCACCATCACCGATTTTGAACCCGAGGAGATAGAACAAGTGGCGGTGTCGCAGGCCCAGACTGCGATGCCTGATAGCATTGTATCGCTCATAACCTGGAACATTGGCTATGCTGGTTTGGGACAGGAGAGCGATTTCTTTTATGATGGTGGCACCACAGTGCGCATGCCCGAAGCCATTGTGAGCAAGAACAGGGAAGGGATTTTGCAAACATTGCAGGGACTCGACACGGTGGATGTGTTTCTAATTCAAGAAATAGACACCCTTGCCAAGCGGTCGTGGAGGGTGAACGAGCATACGCTTGTGGCGCAGACATTGCCGCAACACAACGCCAGTTTTGCACTGAACTACAACGTGGGTTTTGTGCCTATTCCGTTTCTCGACCCTATGGGGCATGTGATGGCGGGATTGGGCACCTACAGCAGGTTTGCTACCACAGGCACCACGCGTCATCAGTTTCCTTCCAGTTTTCCTTGGCCCAACAGCATTTATTTTTTGGATAGATGCTTTTTGGAACAGCGCATTCCGCTGGCAAATGGCAAGGAACTTATTGTGGTGAATACCCACAACTCGGCCTACGACAAGGAAGGCACCTTGAAGGCGGAAGAGCTTGAGTACTTGAAGGCGTATTTGCTAAAAGAAGAAGCCAAAGGCAATTATGTGGTTGTGGGTGGCGACTGGAACCAAGGGGCACCAGGCACGGGATTTATCGAGGTAAATCCAGACTACATGCCGGGTTGGAAATGGGCATTCGACACATCGTTTGGCACCAATCGCGATTTGAAAGCTGCCTATAAAGCTGGCGAAACGGCCACTTTTGTAATCGACTTCTTCCTAGTCAGTCCGGGGTTAGAAATAGAAGAGGTTCGGGTTTTGAACAAAAACTTCGCCCATTCCGACCATCAACCTGTGTATTTGAGGGTGAGGATAAACGGCTAAACCGCCTAGGGTGCCAACGCCCATTTTCCCATACTTTATAGCAAAATAAGGCCTTCTATCTTGTTTTGGGCATTAAAACATGCCTTATAAACTGCTACTCATGCACATGAGTATGAATTCTTGGCGTGTGAGTATGATATTTTGGCGTCTAAGTATCATACTTTGGTGATCAAGTATAATACTTTGGTAAGTAAGTAAAGCACTTTGGTAATCAAGTATGATACTTTGGCAAGTAAGTAAGGCACTTTGGTGATCAAGTATGATACTTTGGTAATCAAGTATGACACTTTGGTAAGTAAGTATGGCACTTTGGTGATCAAGTTTGATACTTTGGTAAGTAGGTGAGGCACTTTGGCGAGTAGGTTCGCTACTTTGGGGCATTACCGAGAGAACATGGGCAAATTTTGGTTGCTACCTTCGCCCGCGCAAAACCCGCTATGCTCGAATTTAAAGGAGGACTGAAAGACGGATTGAACTTTATGCGCAAGCTTACCCTGCGCAGGGCTTGGAATGCCATTAAGGTGCTTGCCAGCTATTATTGGAGCAAATGGACCGGACGGCCGCAGCAATGGGGCGTGCCAATGAGCATCAGCTTTGAACCCACCACTTCATGCAATTTGCGCTGCCCCGAATGCCCTAGTGGTTTGCGGCAGTTTACCCGACCAACTGGGATGCTGAGCAACACTTTTTTTCGTGATGCAATAGACCAATTGCAGTTTGATTTGCTGTATTTGATATTCTATTTTCAAGGAGAACCCTATTTGAATCCCGACTTTTTGGATATGGTGAAATATGCCAGCGACCGCGGCATCTATACGGCCACAAGCACCAATGCTCATTATTTGAAAGATGAAAATGCCAAGCGCACGGTTGAAAGTGGCCTGGACAGACTCATTATTTCTATAGATGGCACCACCCAAGAAACCTACGAAAACTACCGCATTGGCGGGCGTTTGGACAAGGTACTAGAGGGCGCTCGCAATATAGTGAAATGGAAAAAGGAGCTAAAATCTGCCACTCCCCACATCATATTTCAGTTTCTAGTAGTGCGCCACAACGAGCATCAATTGGATGAGGTGCAACGCTTGGGCGATGAAATTGGAGTGGACGAAGTGCGGTTCAAAACCGCGCAGGTGTATGACTATGAGAACGACCCCAATCAGCTCATTCCAAAAAACCAGAAGTATAGCCGCTACAAGCGCGATAAAAATGGGGAAGTGATTGTGAAAAACAAGATGCTAAATCATTGCTGGAAACTATGGCATGCCTGCGTAATTACTTGGGATGGCCTTGTGGTGCCCTGTTGTTTTGATAAAGATGCCACACACCAATTGGGCGATTTGAAGCACGAAAACTTCTCGGCCATTTGGCAAGGCGAGAAGTATGGCAGGTTTCGCGAATCGCTATTTAAATCGCGTAGCGAAATAGATATTTGTAAAAACTGCACCGAGGGTGCAAAGGTTTGGGGATAACTACCGAATAAGGGTTATGGTGCCAATGCCCTCCCAAGCTGCTCCGTTATAAAATTGGGCTTTGGCATGGTAGGCATACACGCCTTGGGGCACGGGTTTGTCCTTATAGGTACCATCCCAGCCAATTTGTATGCACTCCTCAAAACCACTACCTTCCCAAACCAATTGCCCAGTGCGGGTATAAATAACAAGTTCAATTTCGATAACCCCAGATCCGTGTGCATGCCAGAGGGTGTTTACGCCATCTGGATAAAAAGCATTGGGGAAAAAAAGTACAGGATTGAGCTGCACCTCAATAGTTAGCGCCACGGTGTCTAGACATCCGTTAGCATCGGTTACGGTGAGCGAAATGAGTTGCGGCCCATCGGTATCGTAGGTTGCGGAAGGCTGCGCGTTGGTCGACATTTCGCCATTGCCCAAGTTCCATTCATATTGTTCAACAGCAGTGCCTGTGTAGGTGTAAGTAACCGACCTTCCAGTAACGGGAATCTCGGGCATATAGGTAAATGCAGCATCGGGGAGGGCATTTACAATAACGCTGGTAGTTACCGAATCGTCCGCGCAACCTCCACTAAGCATCAACGAAACTTCATGGGAGCCAGCAGTAGCAAAGAGATGGGTAGGATTTTCTTCGTCAGATTGGGTCCCATCGCCAAAATCCCATAGCCACGAGGTGGCACCTGAGGTTGAAGATGAAGTAAATTGCATGGGTTGACCAATACAAACACTCCCAGCAGTGAAAGTCGATATGGGACTGATTTCATCTATCTCGAACTGCTGTTGGTCTATGCAGCCAATAGAATCGGTTACGGTTACTTGATAAGTACCCGGTGGTACACCGGTAATCAGATTGGTTGAATCGAGTGGAAATCCATTCCAATCATAGCTAAAGGGCGGTATGCCCAACGCTGTAGTTGCTAATGCTTGGCCGTTGTCCATTCCACAGTCCGATTCGGTTGTTTGCACTTGCAAAGCAGGAGGGGGAATGCTGTCAATCTTCACGTTAACGATTTGCAAACATCCCGTTTGATCGGTAATTACCACGTAATAAAATCCTTGCGAAAGTCCAGTGGCTGTTGGTAAGGTTTGCACTGGATTGGTACTCCATTCATACGTAAAAGGCGCTTGACCAATTAATACTTCCACCGTTGCTTCTCCCGAATTCTGTCCACAATCGGGAGTTCTAATTGGAACCCCAATCTCAGGCCCAAAATCGGTAGGCAAATCTATTTGAGAGGTAGAAGAGCATCCATTTTGATCCGTTACCAGCACAGAATACACGCCTCCATTTAATCCTGAAATCATTTGTGTAGTTTGCGGAGGCTGTGTGCTCCACAAATACTGAAATCCTCCAGCACCTCCTGTAGCCACTACAGAAATCTCACCATTAGCAATGCCACATCCTGGAGTTAATTTAGAAATTTCAAGTTGAAATGCTGGAGGCTGGGGGATGTAAACAGACATGTCCCAAGTGCAGCCATTGCCATCAGAAATTTCTACCGTCACATTACCAGCCGGCAATCCTGTTGCTGTAATACCCGTTTGCGGGGGATTCACTAGCCAAGAAATATTGAAAGCGCTCAAACCACCTCCAGCCGCCACAACCCTCGCACGGCCATCAGAAAGTCCGTTGCAACTAACGGAATCCAAAACAGTAACGGAAGCACTTATGGGTAAAACATTAGGTATTTCAAACGTTTCAGTTTCAATACACCCGTTAGCATCAGTAACTATTACGGTATAATCGTCTGCACCCAGATTTGTGGCAGTTGTGGTAGTTTGCACTGGCGAAGTATTCCAATGATAACTGAAAGGTGCTGTGCCGTTGTTCACCACAACATGGGCGCTTCCAATTTCCTGCCCGCAAACACTATTATTAATGTTGTTAACGCTAACATTTGGACCAATAAATTCTACTTCAAAAGTGACGGAAGTTCCAGCAAGTGGCTGGTTGCCGCAATCGTCTTGAAAGGTGTTGCCATCAGAACCCTGAACCAAGGTGATGGTATAGGTGCCAACAGTCATAATTTGCTGCGCAAGAATGACTCTAATACGCGAAGTGCTGCCTTGCGCACATTGCATAGCAGCCGCAGATTGCACCACCATGCCCGATGGTCCAGTAATTACTATATCCGAACCATTGCTGGCAATGCTGTTGCACAATACCGGTTCCGTAAGCCACAAGTCTATCCTTTTAGGATTGCACACATCCCGCATATCAACCGAATCTATTGCCGCAGCAATTTCATCCTCAACAATAGCGCTACCGCCAAAATTTATCTGATACCCATCTTGTGAAGAACTGAAGTTGCTTACCAAAAGCACATAAACTTCGCCAGCTTGCACTGCCAATGACGAACATTGATTTGGCCCACTTGAGCCTTCGGATAGGCCAGTAGCTGCGTTAGACAAACCCGTGTTGCCCGCTGTGGATGAATAGTTGCACCTAACGGGTTGGTTAGTACCCGACACAATATCCGCGCAGCCCTCTTCTCCCAGTAAATACAAGGCAAAATCGTAATCTACAGAAGGAGTATTTGGAATTATCTGAAAGTTGATTTGCCCCGATTGCTGCACAATAAACGTGTACCAAACCGAGTTGTTTTCGCCACCCTGCAAGCAAGAGCTGCCCTGTGGCACATCTTCCACATTGCCCAAACCTATGTATGCGTTTGATTGCTGAAATGAAGAAGCACACACCCGAATGGCATTGATGCAATCTTGCTCAGGCACTTGCGCAATGGCGGCCATTTTGGTCTGTAGCAGTACAGCCAAAACATATAATAAATGCCGCACTATCTTCCCGATAACTTCCACAACTGTGGTGACGAAATTAGTTGCCAATGGTTGTTTATGAAAGCTAGGAAAAATGAGGATTTGTCTGGCGATTCTCACTTCAATTGCCCCTCAAATTTTGTGTACAAAACATAAATTTCATCTATTCTTAATTCCGAACATGCTGCCAAGTACTCCGATATTTGCCCCATGATTCGAATGCTTTTTTTGGTGCTGCTTTGCACTTGTTCGCTTTCCACTTTTGGGCAAAACCAACTGGAAAATCAACTTCTCCTCCTCGAAGATAGACTGGATGCTTTAGACAATGAGCGGGAAAAAATTTATGGTGAAATGGAAGAGCTGCAGTTGCGCTATGTGCGCAGTGAGCTCGACCGCATTGGATTTCCTACCGTGAACGATGGCGAACAGTTGGTGCATCACACCGCCTTGTCGCTTTGCTATAGCGAAAAAGATGAGCAACCCACTTGGGTAATGCACGTGGTATTGCCAGCTGTGGAGTTTGGCACCGTTACCCGTACCAACGATTTTCGAGTAGATGAACTGGTCACTACGGGCTCGGCCGACAAGCCCGACTACTGGGAATCGGGTTATGACCGGGGCCATTTGGCGCCATCGGCAGATTTTCGTTGGTCGGAAAAAGCTGTAAGTGAATCGTTCTACTATTCCAACATGAGCCCACAAAAGCCCGAGTTCAATCGCGAGTCGTGGTCAAACTTGGAAGGATGGGTGCGCAGATATGTAGGCGATTTTCGCGAGCCTGTGTTTGTTGTAACTGGAGGAATACTTAACGATGAAGGCTTGGCAAAGCTTGGCCCCAACGAGGTAACCATTCCAAAGCGGTATTACAAAATTGTGATGGACTTAAACGGTAGTGAGCGCAAGGGCATCGCTTTTGTAATGACCAATGGTGTGAATGAATATCCCGTTGCATCGTATGCAATCACTATCAACGAAGTAGAACAGATGACAGGTCTCGATTTCTTCGCTTCGCTAGATGATGTGGAAGAAGAGCAATTGGAAAGCATGAATTCCATTGCCCCGTGGATTCACACCGAGGCTGCAGATTTTGGTGAAGCAACACCACTAAAAGCACCATTGCCCAAGGGATACTTCAATTCTATACAAGCGAAATATCAATCGGGAAAGGATGTAAACATCTGCGGAACGATTGTGTCGAGCAAAAAGAGCCGCAAAGAGGCCGTTTATCTCAACTTCGACCGCAAGTATCCCAACAGCCCTTTCTATGCCACCATCTGGAAAAACAACCAGAACAACTTTAGCTACAATCCCGAAAAGGAACTCATTGGCAAAACGATTTGTGTAAAAGGCGAAGTGACCGTTTATGATGGCAAACCCCGTATGAGCATCAATAAGGAGCAGCAAATTACCTTTTGGGATGACGTTAAAGAGGAAATAAAATAAGGATGAAGAAGACTGAAAAAGTAGGCGTGATACCTTATTTAATACCATTGCAAGAAGCGTTTGCCCTACATGCAAATGCCGAGAACGCCAAAGCCATGGAGGCGTACATGAAAGAGCACTTTCCTTTTTTCGGCATCAAGGCCACACCTCGCAGAGGGTTGCTAGCCGCTTTTTTGAAGGAGCATGGAATGCCAACTCCCTTCGACCCTGAAGTGCTACGCAGTTTATGGAATGCCCCTCAGCGCGAATTTCACCACAGTGCTGTTGACATTATGGAAAAGCAAATCCGCTCCATTAAAGAAAGCGACCTGTCGTTGATTGAAGAATACATCGTCACCAACAGTTGGTGGGACACCGTGGACGGGCTTTCATCCTGGATATGCGGGCCGTATTTCCTCAAATTCCCCGAGCACAAGGCCCAGATAACCGACCAATGGGCCGTTCACCATAACATGTGGCTACGCAGGGCAAGCATCATCTTCCAACTGGCGTACAAAGAGAAGACCGACACAGAACTGTTGTTCCGTCACATCCGCCTCAACCTCGGCAGCAAGGAGTTCTTTATCAACAAAGCCATCGGTTGGGCACTCCGCGAATACGCCAAGACGGATGCCGATGCGGTGAAACAGTTCGTTAGCCAAACAGAACTCCATTCCCTTTCCAAGCGCGAAGCTTTGCGGAGGCTGATTTAATTGCCCAAAAAGAAACAGCGTAATTTTGGGGCAATGAGAAGCACCACAATAGCTGTAGTAGTGAGTATTGTGAGCATTTTGGCCTATATGGGCTCCTTGGGATATGCAAAATTGGCAACCCTCAACCCCCAAAATTCCATGCTTTCGCCCGACACTGCTGGTGAATTTGGCCCATTGCTTCCAAACAACATCAATCCACATTTCATGGCTTCGGGCAATTGCGATGGATGCCATGGGTATGACCCAACAGGCCATGCCAGTGTGGATGCCGAGGGAAATGATATTAGTCCTGTCACTACTTGGCGCGCCTCCATGATGGCAAACTCTGGTCGTGATCCTTTTTTTCGAGCTAAAGTGAGCCACGAAAGCACCGTTAATCCATCGCATCAAGCAGCTTTGGAGGACAAATGCACCAGTTGCCATGCGCCATTAGGCCGTTTCAGTTATCACATGGCAAGCCTCGGACCTTATGGGCTTTCTGATTTGCTTAATGACCCCTTTGGACAAGATGGCGTATCGTGCATGGGATGCCATAAACAGACCTCAGAACATTTGGGCTCCAATCATTCGGGCCAACTGTACTACAACGATTCGATGGTAGAATATGGTCCATTTGAAAAACCATACGCTGCCCCAATGCAAGATTTTGTAGGGGTTACTATTGAACACGGATCGCATGTGGTTGATGCCGGTTTTTGTGCTGGTTGCCATACCCTTATCACAAATAGTGTGGATTTGCAGGGCAATTATACTGGGACAACATTTGTGGAACAAGCCACTTATCATGAATGGCTCAACTCCAATTTTGCCGACCCCATTTCTGGAACCACGTGTCAAGCGTGCCATATTCCACGGACCAACGATCCCGTGGTAATCGCAGCCAATCATGTGTTTCTCCCACCGCGTACTCCGTTTGGCAAGCACGATTTGGTGGGTGGCAACACTTTCATGCTTAAATTGATGAAGACCAACCGAGAAGCGTTGGACATTCGAGCTACCGCGGCACATTTTGACTCGACCATAGCAAAAACCTTTGCCAATCTGCAACAGCGAACGCTACAAACTGTGGTGCATCACGATGGGTTTGCCAACGATACTGCTTATTTCAGTGTGGAGCTGAGCAATTTGGTTGGACACAAATTTCCGTCTGGCTATCCGAGCAGACGAGCATATGTAGAATTTGTTGTGCTCGATGCGGATTTTGACACTGTATTCCATTCAGGGGTGCTTGATGCCGACCATTCGCTGCAAGGAGAGGATACCGGTTTTGAACCCCATTACAACATCATCAAAAACGAGAGTGAAGTGCAGATTTATGAAATTGTGATGGGCAATGCTGCGAGCCAAGTGACCACTGTGCTGGAGCAAGCCGTGGTGCCGCTGAAAGACAATCGATTGGTGCCCCAAGGTTTCAGTAGTTCACATGTAGTGTACGACACCACAGCCATTGTGGGCAATGCATTAACTGACGATGATTTCAATTTTGACGGCTTTGTGGGCTCGGGCACGGATGTGGTTCATTATCACGTTCCACTTCATGGCACGCAAGGTGAATTGAGTGTTCGTGCGCGGGTCTTTTATCAAGCGGTACCCAAGAAATGGGTTAGCGAAATGTTTGCCATCAGTACGCCATCCATCGATGCATTTCAGGCGATGTTCGAGAATGCTGACCACACCCCAGTGCTTATCGCATCCGATTCTATCATCGACCTTCCCATCACGCTTTCGGTGAATGATAACATACATGGTCTTGACGTGGCATTATTTCCTAATCCAACCGCAGACCGTGTTTGGTTGCGGGGATTGGACGCTAAACGCATTGACAAGATGGAGGTATTCAACCTCGAAGGCAGAATAGTTCATGTGCAGTCTGGAAATTTTGCACAAGGAATTCGTTTACCAAAAGAGACAGGAGTTTACTTGATTCGCGTAACGTCAGGCTCAAAAAACCACACATTTCGAGTGGTAAAGCATCATTAGAGTAAATCAATACCCCAACGCTGGCGACAACCACCTTTCCGCTTTATCCAGCGTCATTTCCTTACGCTGCGCATAATCCTCCACTTGGTCTTTGGTGATCTTGCCAAGACCGAAGTATTTCGATTCCGGATGTCCGAAATACCAACCGCTGACGGCCGCTGCGGGCATCATCGCCATTGATTCGGTAAGGATGGTGCCTGTGTTCTCCGTGGCATTTAGCAGTCGGAACAACTCTGGTTTCTCGGTGTGGTCAGGGCAGGCAGGATAACCGGGCGCAGGACGGATGCCACGGTATTTTTCCTTGATGAGACTCTCGTTGTCCAATGATTCATCGGAAGCGTAGCCCCAAAGTTGCTTGCGGACGATCTCGTGCAGTTTCTCTGCGAATGCCTCGGCCAATCGGTCGGCCAGTGCCTTAAGCATGATGCTGCTGTAGTCATCATGGTCAGCAGCAAACACGGCCAGTTTTTCTTCGATTCCAATGCCAGTGGTCACTACAAATCCGCCCAGATAGTCCTGTAGTCCCGTCTCTTTTGGAGCGAGATAATCGGCCAAGGCGATGTTCGGGACGTCCGTGCCCTTCTTGCCCTGCTGACGAAGGGAATGGAACTTTCCGATGGATTTTTTCGGGTCAGCGGAATCATAAACCTCCATATCATCTCCTACGGCATTGGCCGGCCAGAGGCCAACCACACCGTTGGCGGTGAGCCATTTCTCCGAAACGATATTGTTCAGCATCGCCTGTGCATCTGCAAACAGCCGCTTGGCTTCTTCGCCCACCACTTCATCTTCAAGAATCCGAGGATAACGGCCCGCCAGTTCCCACGTTTGGAAGAAAGGCGTCCAGTCGATGTAGGGCACCAGCTCGGCAAGCGGAAAATCGCTCAACGTGGTGATGCCCAGTTTATTCGGGCGATGGATGTCCTCAGCCTTCCACGTGATGGGGAAACGGTTGGCACGGGCCTCGGCAAGGGTCACATAGTTCTTCTCGCCCTGTTTGCGGGCATGGGTCTCACGCATCTGCGCATATTCGGCCTTTATACTGTCCACGTAGGCTTTCTTATCCGCGCTCAACAGCCGTTCGACCACGGTCACCGCCCGTGAAGCATCGAGCACGTGCACGGCCTGATCGTTGGTGTAATGCGCATCGATCTTCACAGCTGTATGCACCCGCGAAGTGGTGGCACCACCAATGAGCAAGGGAATGGTGAACCCGCTGCGCTGCATCTCTTTCGCCAGATGCACCATCTCGTCCAACGAAGGTGTGATGAGACCGCTAAGACCGATGACATCTACTTTTTCTTCCCGCGCCCGCTCAAGGATCTTTTCTGCGGGCACCATCACGCCCATGTCGATCACCTCATAGTTGTTGCAGGCGAGCACGACCCCAACGATGTTCTTTCCAATATCATGTACATCGCCTTTCACAGTAGCCATCAGCACTTTGCCCGACTTCGATGCCGAACCGTCCACGTCCTGCTCCATGAATGGAAGGAGATAAGCCACGGCCTTTTTCATCACCCGCGCACTTTTCACCACCTGTGGCAGGAACATCTTTCCCGCTCCAAAAAGGTCGCCCACGATGTTCATTCCGTCCATCAGCGGGCCTTCGATCACGTGCAGTGGTTTGGCCATCGACAGGCGGCATTCCTCCACGTCCTGCTCGATATGGTCCACAATGCCCTTCACCAACGCATGACTAAGCCTCGCACTCACAGGCAACGACCGCCATTCGAGGTCTTCCTTGGCATCCTTCTTCACCCCTTTGTATCCTTCCGCAAATTCGAGCAGACGCTCGGTGGCATCGGCCCTGCGGTTGAGCAGCACGTCCTCCACACGTTCCAGCAGTTCCTTCGGAATCTGGTCGTACACTTCGAGCATGGCCGGATTCACGATGCCCATGTCCATACCCGCTTTGATGCCGTGGTAGAGAAATGCAGAGTGCATGGCCTCACGCACGGGGTCGTTGCCTCGGAAGGAGAACGACACGTTGCTCACGCCACCGCTCACCTTCGCGCCCGGAAGATTGTCCTTTATCCACTTGGTGGCGCGGAAGAAGTCCAAGGCATTGTTGGCATGTTCCTCCATGCCTGTGGCCACGGGGAAGATGTTCGGGTCGAAAATGATGTCCTGACACGGGAAGCCCACCACATTCACCAAAATGTCATAGCAGCGTTTGCAGATCTCTATCCTGCGCTCATAGCTATCGGCCTGACCGGCCTCATCAAACGCCATCACGATGACGGCTGCACCATAGCGTTTCACCTTTTTGGCCTGTGCAATGAACTCAGCCTCGCCACCTTTCAAGCTGATGGAATTGACCACGCTCTTGCCCTGCACGCATTGCAGTCCGGCCTCGATGATCTCCCATTTCGAGCTATCGATCATGATGGGAATGCGCGAAATATCCGGCTCCGAAGCGATGAGGTGCAGGAACTTGACCATGGCCTCTTTGCCATCGATCATGCCTTCGTCCATGTTCACGTCCAGTATCTGCGCTCCGCCTTCCACTTGGTCGCGGGCCACTACCAGCGCA